>RRYU01009796.1_pt1 | contig 22493 bp, 17 predicted proteins | sample 2162651 | NCBI WGS metagenome assembly RRYU01 (sample SAMN10267283, study PRJNA491782) | microbial mat metagenome | isolation source: biomat in the production well | place: Japan: Minami-Kanto gas field, natural gas well KTG3 | collected 2017-06 | reverse complement strand
CCGCCGTCGCGGCGGCGGTTGGCGTCCAGAGGGGGCGGGGCGGCGACCGCGGGCGGCATGACATGGACATGCAGTGTGTGCAGTGGAGATTCCTCCCGCCGTCGCTACCGGGGGTTGGCGTCCACGGGCGACCGGGCGGCGACAGAGCCTGCCCCGAGCGCAGTCGAGGGGGTCGGAATGACATGGTGGTGCGCTGTTTTGTCCAAGGGCGATTCCTCCCGTCGCCGATCAGGGCGGTGGGTATCCATGGGAAGCCGGGCGTCGGCTACGGCATGCGCAGCAGAAAGCGATATTCTCTGTGCCTCCGTGTCTCCATAGTGAATCGCTTCCCTCAGAATGTGAACAGGTACGAAAAGCGGTATAATGAACATATCCATCCAATCAAGCACCTTCTATCACAATCAGGCCATCGGGCAACAATCCAGCATGTCATACTGAACCTACACCGATACACACCTGCCTGCATGATTGATATGAATATCTCCTTGCCGCTCTGCGCTTACATACGTCGCGCTGTGCGCGTTGCACATTGCGCTTACACACAGGGAATTATTATGAGCGTCTATAATCCGCTTGACCCTGATTTTGCTTTTACCCTGGGTATCGAGGAAGAGTATCAGATTGTTGACCCGCAGACGCACGAGTTGCGCTCGTATATTACCCAGCTGCTCGATGAGGGACGCACGTTCTTGCGTGAGCAGGTCAAGGCTGAATTGCACCAGAGTATCGTGGAGGTGGGCACCAAGCCATGTCGCACTATTTCTGAGGCACGTGCCGAGGTGGTGGGGCTGCGTGGCTCGATTGCGGGCCTGGCTGCGCGTGAGGGGCTGACGATTGCGGCCGCCGGCACGCATCCGTTTTCATCCTGGATGCAACAGGAGATTACGCCTTTTGAACGCTATAAAGGCTTGATCGATGAGATGCAGGATATTGCTCGCCAGTTGCTGATTTTTGGTATGCATTGTCATATTGGTATGCCTAATACGCAGGTTTCAGTCGAGTTGTTGAATGTGGTGCGCTATATTCTGCCTCATCTGCTGGCTGTTTCGTCTTCATCACCGTTCTGGATGGGCCGGAATACGGGCTTTAAGTCGTATCGTAGTGTGCTGTTTAGTAGTTTCCCGCGTACCGGCATTCCGCCAGCCTTTGCGTCATCAGCCGAGTTTGATAATTATGTCAATATTTTGATTGAAACAAAATGTATCGACAACGGCAAGAAGATCTGGTGGGATCTGCGGCCGCATCCATTTTTCAATACGCTGGAGTTCCGGGTTTGCGATATGGCCACACGCGTAGATGAGTGTCTGGCTCTGGCGGCTACGATGCAGGCGCTGGTGGTGAAGTTTTACCAGCTTTTCGAGCGCAATATGACGTTCCGCGTGTATCGGCGCGCCTTGATCAACGAAAATAAGTGGCGTGCCCAGCGCTGGGGGTTAGATACAAAGCTGATCGATTTTGGTAAGCGTACCGAGGTTGAAACCAGAGCCTTGATCCACGAGATTGTGGAACTGGTCGATGATGTGGTTGATGAATTGGGATCACGCAAAGAAGTTGAATATCTGTTGTATATCGCCGAGCATGGCAGCAGCGCCGATCGCCAGCTGCGGATCTATAATGAGACACACGATCTAAACGCTGTAGTAGATAACCTGATAGCCGAGACGCTGGAAGGGGTTGAGGTATTGCCACCGCCAGATTAGTCGGCGGCAGCCTGGCTGACACACTTTTGCAAGACAATGACGCCGCCCACGTAACGGTACAAGTCCTGCTATAATAAATACCATATACATATCCTACAGCTATGTTCTACATATCTGAACTGTTTCCTTACAACTGCGCGAGATATAACAATGAATGTTACAACGGCAATGTTGCTGAACTGGCTTCGAAACAGTGCATGTATCATTCGCACGCATCGCGACATGTTGACTGATCTGGATGCCGCTATCGGCGATGGTGATCATGGTATCAATCTGGATCGCGGGTTTCAAGCCGTCTCGAAGTGTCTGGAAGCAAAAAGCAACGATGATGCCGGAACAATCCTGAAGGCTACCGGGATGCGTTTGATTGCCACCGTAGGCGGGGCCAGTGGCCCGCTGTACGGAACAGCGTTTCGCCGCGCTGGCAAGGTGGTGGAAGGCCAGATGGCGCTGATGCCAACCGATATGCTGGAGGCATACCGTGCGTTTGTCGAGAGTGTGATCGTTATCGGCAAAGTAGCACCCGCGCAGAAAACGATGCTTGATGCACTGATGCCCGCGCTGGAAACGCTCGAACATGGTTTAGATGACGGCATGGATCTCCCGATAGCAATGAATGAGGCGGCCCTGGCGGCCGCCGCTGGGGCAGAGGCCACCATCCCGCTGATCGCTCGCCGTGGGCGGGCATCGTATCTGGGCGAACGTTCAATCGGACATCAAGATCCTGGGGCAACATCATCGGCATTGATTTTACGTGCGCTGGCTGATACCCTTCTGGAGGAAACGTGAGTGCAGAATCTTTATTCAATGGTTATCCGGCAGCGCCTGGTATTGCGATCGGGCCAGCGTTGTTGCATCGCTTACGTACGACCCTGCCGGAGCGACAGCGCCGCCATCTTGCGCTGACGGTTGAACCAGTATCCGCCGCTGCGGCCAGCGCCGAGGTGGGACGCCTGGATGGCGCAATGGATACAGCCGAACGAGCTATGGGTGATGCTGAAAACGAGTTGCACTCCATGGGCAAGCCAGCGGCTGCGCATGTTTTTGCTGCCCATCGTATGCTGCTGCGTGATCGTAGTCTGTACGATCGGGCGGTTAGCCTGATTGGTGAGTGTGGTTTGCGCGCCGAGGAGGCGATTATCGAGGCTGGCGAAGAGCAGGCCGAGCAGTTTGCCGGGCTGGATAATCCCTATCTGCAGGCGCGTGCAGCCGATATACGCGAGGTGGTTGGTCAGGTGCAGCGCATTCTGGTCGGCGATACGAATCTGGAGCATCGTCTGACCTACCCGGCGATTATTGTGGCTCATGATCTAGGCCCATATGAGGTTATGTGCCTGCCCCGTGAGTATCTGCTGGGCTTTGCCCTGGTGGCCGGTGGCTCAACGGCTCACTCGACGATTCTGGCGCGTGCGCTGGGTGTGCCCGCCGTTACCGGGCTGGGGCCGGTGCTGTTAGACCAGCTGGTAGACAATATGCTCCTCAGTGTGGACGGTGAGCTGGGCCAGGTGGTGGTAAGCCCTACTAGCGAGACGCTGGCGCGTTTGCAGGTGCAAATTGAAGCGCAACAGGTGCGCCAGGCCGAATTACACGACCAGCGGCATCTGGCCAGTATTACCCGCGATGGTCAGACGATCACGCTGCTTACAAATGTGTCATCGCCAGCCCAGGCCGCAACGGCCTATGAACTGGGGGCACAGGGCATCGGCTCGTTGCGCACGGAACTGCTGTTTATCGAATGTGCCACGCTGCCCGATGAAGACGAGCAGATCGCCCTCTATAATGCCGTTGTAGCCGAAATGCCCGGTTTACCAGTGGTTATTCGCACACTTGACCTGGGCGGCGATAAACAATTGCCCACTTTTCCCCTGCCCCAGGAAGATAATCCGTTTCTCGGCTGGCGCGGCATTCGTATTGGCTTGAGCCGCATCGAGGAACTGCTGCTGCCACAACTCCGCGCAATGCTGCGTGCCGGGGCCACAGCCGATATTCGCATTGTCGTGCCTATGATCACTACCCTGACCGAATTTCGCCGGGTACGTACCCTGCTAGAACATGCCCATCATCAGTTGCGCCAACATGGTGTACCATGTAGCATACGTCCACAACTTGGGGTCTTGATTGAAGTACCAGCCGCAGCCCTGATCGCCGATGAACTGGCGCGTGAAGCCGATTTTATCAGTATCGGCTCCAATGACCTGGTGCAGTATACGCTGGCCTGTGATCGAACTAGCCCGTATGTGGCGTCATTGTATCAGCCGCTTGAGCCGGCTATTCTGCGCTTGATGGCAAGTGTTATCGATGCCGCGCATCGCTATGGACGAAGTGTATCGCTTTGTGGCGAAGCCGCCAGCGACCCGCATATGACGGCACTTTTTATTGGATTGGGGGTGGATGAGTTGAGTTGTGCGCCAGCGATGCTGCCAAAGATCCGTGCAACGGTGCGTGCAATCGATGCGGCGGCCGCACGCCACATGGCGCAGGCCGCCCTATCTGCTACAACACTCGATGAAGTACGCGAGTTGCTTGCATTAGTTACGTCCTGACCAATAAAGATTAAATAATGTAACATGTACCGCAGAGGATGATTACTTATGCTACAATATGGCAGTTTGGAGGGTCTGAGAATGATAACACCCATGCCAGTAAGCATGCCCGAATCCCCCTCGGGCCCACTATTCCATCCATCGGGGAACCTCGCTGTACTAAGGAAAACGTATGGCCCAGACTCCAACTAATGGTACAAAGACATCGCTGACGACGCCGTCGCCTGAACTATCAACGTTAATTATCCAGGGCCGGCAACGCGGATATGTCACGCTCGACGAGTTGCTACAACTGGTTCCGGCGCCGGAAGAGGCGTCGGAGACGATCGATATGATCTATGCCGCCCTGGCCGAAGCTGGTATTCCCGTGCGCGACTCGGCAGAAGATCCGGGCGACGATGAACCCACGTCTTCTAATGATACGTATCTGGGTGAAGAACTCTCCGATGCGTTGCTAGGCGATAGCGTGCGGCTGTATCTGCGTGAGATCGGGCAGGTGCCGCTGTTGACGACTGAGCAGGAGCAGAAGTTGGCCCGTGCGATTACGGCTGGTCAGGAAGCTGCCCGCCAGATCGCAAATCTGCCCCCCAATAGCCCTGAACGCCAGCAGTTGCGTGTCCAGGTATTAAATGGCGAAGAAGCCCGCCAGCAGATGGCGGCTGCCAACTTGCGCCTGGTGGTGAGTATCGCCAAACGGTATCGGGATCGCGGCCTGCCACTGCTGGACTTGATCCAGGAGGGTAGCCTGGGCTTGCTGCGCGCTATCGAGAAGTTCGATGTCACCAAGGGGTATAAGTTTAGCACCTATGCAACCTGGTGGATCAAGCAGGCGTTGAGCCGCGCCCTGGCCGATCAGTCACGTCTCGTGCGCCTACCGGTGCATCTGGGTGAGACATTGAACCGCATTCAGGCCGCTCGCCGCCAGTTGACCCAGAAGTATGGACGCGATCCCACCGATCGTGAACTGGCTACCGAGCTGAGTATGAGTGAAGAGAAGCTGCGTGAGTTGCGGCGTACTGCGCAGGATCCGGTTTCGCTGGCTACACCGGTGGGTGAAGAGGCCGATAGTACGCTGGCTGATTTTATTCCCGATCCGCATGCGCTTGATGCCGATGATGCAGCTGCCAGTGGTATGCTGCGTGTGCAGATCGCTGCAGCGCTCGATCAGCTCACCGAGCGTGAACGACGGGTGCTGGAACTGCGTTATGGTCTGTCAGATGGGCAGCCCCGCACGCTGGAAGAGGTCGGCAAGGCCTTCGGCGTGACCCGCGAACGGGTGCGCCAGATTGAGGTGAAGGCGTTGCGCAAGTTGCGCCATCCACGTCTGGGTAAGCTGCTGAAAGATTATCTGGATCAGATTTAGTGGAGCAAACCCTGACATCACGCCAGCAGTATATTGTTGCTCTCGCCGATGAACTGGCTGCCCGTTTTGCCGGGCGTGCCGATGCCTACGACCGCACTGGAAGTTTTCCCCGCGAAAATTATGTTGACCTGCACCATGCCGGGTATTTGCGTCTGGTAGTGCCGCCAGCATATGGCGGCGAGGGCGCTAATCTGTTTGAGGTTGTGCTGGCACAGGAACATCTGGCGCACGGCGATGGCGCAACGGCAATGGCTGTAGGTATGACTATGCATCTGATCGGGCGACTCGCCGAGACGAATATCTGGCCGGAAGCCGTGTTTGCGCCGCTCTGTCGCGCAATTGTCGCAGAAGGGGCGCTGATCAATCTGGCGGCTAGCGAGCCAGAGATGGGCAGTCCGTCGCGCGGTGGTCTGCCTGCAACACTGGCAACACCGGTAACGGGGGGCTGGCAGGTGACGGGCCATAAGTTGTTTGTGAGTATGGCCCCCGCCCTGCGCTATTTTGTGGTGAGTGTGGCACTGCCCCGTACTGAAACCTATCCTCAGGGCGCACGCGCCAATGCTATTGTCACCGCCGGGAGTGCCGGGTTGCGTCTGGAAGATACCTGGGGCGATGCTTTGAGCCTGCGTTCCAGTGGCAACTATGACGTTCTGCTCGACAATGTGTTTGTGCCCGATGCCTGGCTGGTTGATCGGCAAGCGATAGATGCTGCACCAGTGGTCGATGCGACTGTGCAAATGGCATGGTTTAGTCTGGCGCTGGCAGCGGTGTACCTGGGTATTGGGCAGGCAGCCTGTGATACGCTGTGTGCTTATGCTCGCGAACGCGTACCGGCTGCGCTGGGCCAGCCAATTGCGACGTTGCCAGCCATCCAACGACGCATTGGTGAGATGCAAACTGGCTTGCTGGCGGCACGGGCGCTGTTGTATCAGACGGCCCAGTCCTGGGTTGAGTATCCGGATCGTCGCAGTCAACTGGGCGCGCAGATTGCCGCCGCCAAGTATGTTTGCACTAATGCGGCTGTTATGGCTACCGACCAGGCGTTGCGTGCGGCGGGTGGCTTCGCGCTGACGCGCAAACTCCCCCTTGAACGGTTTTTCCGCGATGTACGCGCCGGATTGACGCATCCTCCGAATGATGACGCGGCATTGGAGCTGGTGGGGCGCACGGCACTGCTGGATGCATAGTGTCGGCCGTATTTTTCTATATAAGGAAACCCGGATGAAATATTTGCTCTTCTGTATTGCGATTGCGCTGATTGGTGTGCTGGGGGCATGTAATCGCACAACCGCAGACGCGCCGCCAGCGCCAGTTGCGGCCAGTGTCGATGTCGATCCAAATAATCTGCCAGCTACGGTTGATGTGGCAACGCTGGCGGCTCTTCAGGAACAGGAAAATGTGCTGGTTCTGGATGTGCGCGAGCAGTGGGAATACGACGAGGGACATATTCCCGGTGTCACCCATATTCCCATGAATGAAGTTCCCGATCGTCTGTCTGAGATTCCTACCGATCAGACAGTGATTGTCACCTGTCGCAGCGGCAACCGTAGCGGTCAGATTACGGACTATTTGCAGCAAAACGGTTACCAGAATGTGCATAATCTGCAAGGTGGCATCCTGGCCTGGGAAAAAGCTGGGTATGCGGTAGAATGATGAAAATGGGCATGTAGGGGCGAAAGATGTTTCGCCCCTACTCTTTTCACCTCAATGCCTGCTTCAGTTCCAGCGCCGATTCTTCGGCATACTCCCCCTGGCCACGCCAGAAGATCTGCCCGGATCGATCCACCAGAAACAGATAGATCGTCTCTTGCGTCGGCAATTCCAGTGTGGTGACAACCTGTTGCACATTTGTATACACCGTCAAGGTGGTTGCCCGCACATGACGATCAGGAATAGCCATGGCCATCCCACCGTCGATAAAAGGGCGTACCAGCAAATACATTGCCGAGAGCATCGGCATTTCATATATCTGTAAGCCGGGAACATCGGCCTGCAATTCCCTGAGATAGGGCATCCAGGCGTCAACCAGGCGTTGATGCCAGCGCCTGAAGGCCATGATGATCACGTTGCGTTCGCCAGCAAGATCGCCTGGCACGTGCAAGTTATGCCCTTCCAGGTTACGTGCCTCGATCTGGGGAAATGTTAACATATTTTTCTCCTTCATTCTCAGGGCTTATCATTACCCACAATTGTATCGCATCAGGATGCGGTACAGCGTATGGCGTGCCGCCTCCCCGGGAGTTCGGGCGGGGCTGCGCCCCGCCGAGATCATAGTGTTGTCGGTTTGTTTTGGCGGCTTTGCCGCCAAAACAAACCGACAACACATTTTTTGCGGGGGCCTGCGGCCCCCGCGCCCCCCTCCAAAAGGAATTGCCCAGTGGGAAATGTATTTCCCTTTCATGGTACTATGAAAGTAGGCAAATAATACCCATTGCAAGGAAAACTCACGCATGAGCGAACCGACATATACCAATCGCCTCATCCACGAGACCAGTCCCTACCTGCTGCAACATGCCCATAATCCGGTAGACTGGTATCCATGGGGGCCAGAAGCGTTGGAGAAGGCGCGCCGCGAAGATAAGCCGATCCTGGTTAGCATTGGCTATGCTGCCTGTCACTGGTGTCATGTGATGGAGCATGAGAGCTTTGAAGATCCGGACACAGCGGCGCTGATGAATGAACACTTTGTGAATATTAAGGTCGACCGCGAGGAACGCCCGGATATCGACTCGATCTATATGACGGCTGTGCAGGCTATGACCGGGCAGGGTGGCTGGCCACTGAACACCTTTTTGCTGCCTGATGGCACGCCCTTCTATGGCGGCACCTACTTTCCACCCGACCAGAAGGCGGCGCGCTATCGTATGCCTGGCTTCAAGCAGGTGCTGTTGAGTATTGCTGATGCCTACACGAATCGCCGTGCCGAAGTGACCCGCGCCGGTCAGCAGTTGATTGAGCATATGCACCAGATCGGCATCGGCCAGATGCAGACAAGCAGCCTGACGCCGGATCTGTTGGATGCTGCTTTTCACGATCTGACGGTCAACTTTGACAGCAGCCACGGTGGGTTTGGTGGTGCGCCCAAGTTTCCCCAGCCTATGATTCTGGAGTTTCTGCTGCGTTACCATGTGCGTACCGGCAACGCTGATGCGCGGCATATGCTGGAACAGACGCTGCGCAGCATGGCGCTGGGTGGCATGTACGATCAGCTTGGCGGTGGGTTCCATCGTTATAGTGTTGATGCCCGCTGGCTGGTGCCCCACTTCGAGAAGATGCTGTATGATAATGCATTGCTGGCGCGCCTATATGTCGAGATGTTTCAAGTAAGCGGCGATCCCTTCTATCGGCAAATCGCTGAAGAGACGCTGGATTATATGATCCGCGAGATGCTGCATCCCGATGGTGGCTTCTACAGTACGCAGGACGCTGATAGTGAGGTAGCGCCGGGGCATAAGGAAGAGGGTGCCTTTTTTACCTGGACGCCCGACGAAATACGCGAGGCGCTGGGGGCAGATGCGGTGCTGTTCTGTCAGGTGTTTGATGTCACCACGGCTGGCAACTTCGAGGGCCGATCAATTCTCAACCTGCCCCGTTCGCTCGATGCTGTGGCACATGTTACCGGGGTGACGTCCGAGCGTTTAGACCAGGCGATCCGGCATGGCCGCGCCAGGCTGTTTGCGCTACGTGAGCAGCGCAAGAAGCCGGATCGGGATGAGAAAGTGCTGACAGCATGGAATGGTATGGCGCTGCGGGCTTTTGCTACGGCTGCGGCAGCGTTCGACCGGGCGGACTACCGCGCCGTGGCACAGCAGAATGCTGCTTTTCTGCTCCAGAACATGCGCCGTGCCGATGGGCGGGTTTTGCGCAGTTGGAAAGACGGTCAGGCGAAATTGCCCGGCTATCTCGAAGATTATGCCCTGCTAGCCGATGGTCTGCTGGCACTCTATACGCTGGACGGCAACGCCGCGTGGTTGCAGGCAACTCTGGAGCTAACCGATGCCATGCTGGGGCTGTTCTGGGATGCAGGCATCGCTGGCTTCTATGATACTGGTATTGACCACGAGGCCCTGGTGACACGTCCGCGTGATGTGAGCGATAATGCCACGCCGTCGGGCAATTCGGTGGCGGTGGATGTGCTGTTGCAACTGGCCGCGCTAACCGGCAGGGACACCTATCGTGATCATGCCGAGCAAGTATTGACGCGCCAGACCGAGATGCTGCGCCGTTTGCCGCTGGGATTCGGGCGGATGCTCTGCGCCGCCGACTTTGCCCTGGCACGTGTGCGCGAAGTGGCCCTGGTGGGCGACCCGGCCCAACCCGATATGCAGGCATTGCTGCGTGAAGTGCTGGGCGCATATCGACCGAATGTTGTGCTGGCCCAGTTGCACCCCGACGATAGCCAGGGGCCTGCCCTGACCCCACTGCTGCAGCAGCGTAGCCAGATTAATCGCCAGGCAACCGCGTATGTGTGTGAGGGCTTTCACTGTAATCTACCCGTGACGGATGCAACCGAGTTGGGTAGCCAACTTATGTGAAGAGGAGAAAGCAGAAAGCAGAAAGCCTGATTTCAAAAGGTAGAGAGATCGCGTAGTGGTTGGCGCATAACCATGTCATCCTGAGACACGTCAGTGTCTACCCTCACCAGTGACCAGCCAGCCATGAAAACGTAGCATGCCATGGATGGGCATCGGTCAATGCAAGGCCCCGACATATCATTGTCATTCCGATGGGCCGCCCACCCGGTCGTCAGTCATGCCCACACCCCGACTGGCGGCCCGAGGAATCTCCCATGAATCACACCGGAGATTCCTCCCGCCGTCGCGAAGGCAGTTGGTGTCCACGGAATACCGGGCGGCGACCGCGGGCAGCATGACATGGGTTTTTATGATTGGCGCATAGCGGGGGCATGAGCCAGGGCCGAATCGGATCAATGACCAACCATGTCATCCTGACCCGCGTGCATCACCCGGCCCTCTGATGCTATCAGCAGGCCTGTGTCGCGGACCGACGGTCACGGTGCGGAAGGGAAGGATCTCATCGTATACGCATGGAAAAAACCATGAGATCCTTCCCTTCCCCCCCATCCAGCCCATCCGTTCCATGGGCACGCCTACATCCTGGATCGATCCGGTGTAAATGGGGGTCAGGATGACATGGTACAGCGCTGTCATTCCGATGGGCCGCCCACCCATTTCCCCGTCAGACCACTCCCCTGACTGGCGACCGAGGAATCTCCCATGATCATCCATCGATCAGACACCGGAGATTCTTCCCGCCGTCGCGAGGGCAGTTGGTGTCCACGGAATACCGGGCGGCGACCGCGGTCGGAATGACATGAGGGCGCGGTGTGGTGCGGCATTGAGCATGGTAGTGCGCTGGGGATTCCTCCTGCCGCCAGAGACGCTGCTACGTCTATAGAACCAATGGGGCGGCGTTCGACATGACATGGATACCTATGAATCGACAGCGATTGCTCTGTCATTCCGACCGCAGGGAGGGATCTCCGGTGATCTCCAGTGTTGTACCGCGAACACTCCGCTCTGCGGTCGGACTGAAAGAATGGTAAGACCCGCTCCTCGCACATCCGCGTATGCCAGTCAACCTGAAATAGCCTTCAAGCTGGTGTCGTTTTATCCACCAATTCCCCCTTTAAAAAATCTGCGTATAATAGCAGGGAAATCGTTACAGCCGGGGGAACATCTCAATGACCGATACGCCCGCCGATATCCAGCGCAAAATAGCAGACCTGGAAGCATTGCGGCCTTCGCTGGGCGATGCCGCCGTAAATGCGGCTATTGCTGTACTCCAGGCCCAGTTGCAGCCCCAACCGGACCACATCCGGGCTACTGCTACGATCCACCACGATAACATCGGCCAGAATGCCGCGATCAACGCTGGCACAATGCTGCAATTCTCGCATGTTACGATCGAGCGCTTCTTTGGCCCACAGCGTCCCGCTGAAGATCAAGCAACCCTGCTGGCCACCTACCTTGCCAGCCTGACCAGCGAGTGTGAACTGCTGCGTCTGCATCGACTGGTCGAGCAGGCCCAGACGGGCAATCAACAGCAGGCCGTGCCCAGACTCACATTGCAGGCCGTCTATACCAGCCTGACCACCAGTGGCGAGCATGTGGTACTGCACCAGCGTGACTATGCGGCAGCGCATATGCAGCGGTTATCCCGCCGCCTGCGTGAACGCACCTCTGCAGAGGTGCCGCCGGAACAGATTCGCGCTATTGATATCGATTTCTGCACCCCGCCTGATGAGCGTTTTTTTGCGCATATTGACATGCTGCGCAGCAAAACGTTGACCCTTGACGATATACCAGGCGACACGCCGCTGCGCCTGCGCATCACCCGACCTGAACTTGCCACCGAGGCCATTCGCCGCAATCATCGTCTGGTGCTGCTGGGCGAGCCAGGCAGTGGCAAATCAACCGTGCTGCGCTACCTGGCCCTGCTGCTGGCGCTGCGCATCCAGGGCCAGTCCGTTGCCCTGCCAGCAGGCTGGGACAGTACATTCCTGCCCGTGCCGATCCTCTGTCCGCTGGGGGCGATTGCCGAGTTGCTCCATGCGACAGGCGATGCCAACCAGGCGCTCTGGCAGGCCATCGAACGGGCGCTGGACGATACGCAGGGCAGCCGCGCCGGGTTGCGTGCGCATCTCAACGATGCCATCCGGCGCGGCGGGGTGCTGCTTTTGTTTGATGGACTGGATGAACTGCCGACCAGTGGCACAAACCCACGCCAGCAGGTGGCCCGCGCCATCTGTGCCTTTGCCATCCAGACGGCACCCCAGACGCCAATCGTGGTTAGCAGCCGGGTCAAGGCGTATCAGGAATCGACCGCCTGGCAGCTGCCAGCCGAGGAGGGCTGGCAGGTGCGCCAGATCCAGCCGCTGGCTTTTGGCCAGGTACGCCAGTTTGTACAGCAGTGGTATGCGGAACTGGCGCACACCCTGGACGAGCCAGCGGATCAACGGGCCCAGCGCCTGATCGAGGCCCTGCACAGCACGCCCAACCAGCGCATCCAGCGCCTGATCGAGTCGCCGCTGCTGCTGACAATGCTGGCTATTCTGCACTACAATCGCAACGAACTGCCTGATGATCGCGTCGAAGTGTATGAGCAGTGTGTCGACCTGCTGCTGGATCGCTGGGAACCCCAACGCACGCCCGGTGTCCAGCATAGCGGCCTGCTGGCCCGTCTGGCCATCCCAGATTTGCGCATCGAGCAACTGCGCGAAGAGCTGCACAAGCTGGCCCTTGATGCCCACGCCCGGCCACCTGGCGACGATGGCCGGGGTTTTCTGGATCGCTATGCCCTGACCGGGCGGCTGGTGGAGTTTTTTGCCCGCCTGCGTGCGCCTGAACCGCTGGATAAAGTCAATCTGTTTATCGACGGCCTGATCAAAGATGCTGGCCTGCTGCAATCACCCGCCGATGACCGCTATGCCTTTCCGCATCTGACCTTCCAGGAGTATCTGGCGGCCTGCGGGCTGGCCAGCCGCACCGATATGGTTGATACGGCGTATCACTTCTGGACAAGCAGCGATGCCAGCCGCTGGCGCGAAGTGTTGCTGCTGTTTATGGGGCGACTGCGCCAGCAAGGCAGCCTGGCGGTTGAGCGCGACGCCGTTGCCTGGCTCGAACGGTTGATGGCCGCAAAACTGGGCCGCCAGTCAAAATCGGCCCGGCAGCGCGCCCAGGATGCCGCCCTGGCAGCCCTCAGTTACCATGAGCTTGGCGGGCAGACTGCACTGGCGGGCACACAGATCGATGTCGAAGCCCGGATCGAACATCCCTTGCGTAGCGCCATCGTCGATCTGCTGGCCACACCAGATAGCGGCGTGGTGCTGGCCGATCGTCTGGCCGCCGCACGGGTTCTGGCCGACCTGGGCGACCCGCGTTTTCCGGTGACACTAGCGCAGTGGCGGGATGACCTGATCCAGCGCAACGACGACTTTGGTACGCCCCACGGCTACTGGTGTGCTATACGCCCCGGCAGCTATCGCATTGGCGGGTGGCAAGACAACAACGCGAGCGCCGATATCACCCTGCCAGCTGTCTGGATCGCCCGCTACCCGCTGACCGTCGCGCAATACCGCGCATTTATCGCGGCCGGTGGGTATGATTGCCAGGAGTACTGGACGCCAAATGGATGGCAATGGAGACAGGAGCGGAAGCGTACTCAGCCATATTTGTGGGACGACATACGCTTTAGCAGCCCCAACCAGGCCGTGATTGGCGTTAGCTGGTATGAAGCCATGGCCTGCTGTGCCTGGCTGACGACGATGCTGGCGGATGTGCTGCCAGCGGGCTATGTCATGTGCCTGCCCAGCGAAGCCGAGTGGGAAGCCGCGGCGGCCTATGATGCCAGTATGCAGCGCCAGACCTATCCCTGGGGAGAGGACGAGCCAACGCCGGAACATGCCATCTTCGCCGATAAGCCGGATAACCGGCTGGGCGCACCTGCGCCGGTCGGTGTGTGCCCGGCGGGGGCAGCGGCCTGTGGGGCCCTGGACATGGCGGGCAATGTCTGGGAGTGGTGCAGCAGCAGCCACGCGGCCTATCCAGCACAGAGTGATGCTGCCGCAAAAGACTTTACACCCTTTGAAGGAGTTGTCCCGGTGCGGTGTGGCTCATGGTATGAAAATGCAACAAATGTTCGCTTCTGGGCGCGGGGCTGGGGCGACCCGATCTTCTACGACTTCGGACGGGGTTTTCGGCTGCTGCTGGCCCCTCGTGTCGAACGCTGACGCACTGAAGCATGTGAGAACACGGAGAGCGAGGGGACAAGGTGAGTGGGTGAGGGAGAGACAAGATGAGGAGGTGACAACGCCCTATCATGGTATGTTGGCACAGCGCACACAACGAATTTCCATGTCATTCCGACGGGCCGCCCACCCCGCTGCCAGACATGCCAACATCGGAATGGGCGGCCTGAGGAATCTTCCATGATCAGCGCTGAAGCCGCATTGGAGATTCCTCCCGCCGTCGCGGCGGCGGTTGGTGTCTACGGGGGGTCGGGCGGCGACCGCGGTCGGAATGACATGGAGATTCAGTGTATGTGCACCGGAGATTCCTCCCGCCGTCGCTAGGCGGTTGGCGTCCAGAGGCGATTGAGCGGCGACCGCGCCTGCCCCGAGCCATGCCCTGAGCGTAGTCGAAGGGGCCGTCGAGGGGGTCGGAATGACATGGAGATTCAGTGTATGTGCAACGGGGATTCCTCACGCCGCGAGGAGGGGAACCTGCGTTGAACAGTTCAGCAGGCGCTCTGTGCTGTCTACGGCTCAGGTCTTGCGTCCACCATAATAGCCCCCAATCGCCCCAGCAACACACGATATTGTGGCGGGTTGTCGGGATGCCACTCGAAGCGGGCACGCTCAAACCACTGCACCTGTACCGTATCACCCGACTCATTGGTGAACTGGTATGGCTCGGTGATTGGGTAGCCAAACAGAGCCAGACTTTCCGGGTATGAACTTCCCGGCTGCCCATTGAACTCCAGCCCATTGCTCTGCCAGTAATTCAGGAAACCGATCCCACGCTGCTGGTTGCAAATATTGTGCTGCGTTTCCGCAAAATAGAGGCACCCCGGGGCTGGCCCGGGCGCAGTCGGCTGATCCCGCCAGTTCACGCCCCTGTGCTCAAGCACCGTAACTCCCAGTCGCCCTAACAGCACATCATAGGGGGCTGGATTTTCTGGGAAGTACTCAAAACGGGTACGCTCAAAATACTGTGTTATGCGATCACCCTGCCAGAACTCATCAGTGAGGGGATAGCCAAAAACAGCCAGCCCGCCATTTTGCTGCCAGTAATCCAGGAAACGCCCTTTCAGCACATGCCCGGTTTCCGGGAAATAACGCCCTTCAGGTGCGCCAAAGGTAAAACACTCAATATCCGAAGCAGGTCGTGGTGGCGCACCGACATTGACGCGGGCAACATACGTGTTACCCGCATGGTTATCACTCAAGCGACTGGTCAGATGCGTAGCCACAAAATTGCCGTCCCGATCCGAGCTAATTTCGGCAACCAGTTCGGCCCCCCGTCCCTGACGGCATTGCGCTGGATCAGAAAAGGGCGCAAAAAGTACCCGAATGGGAGTATCGGGTGGTGCTGCCCGCCCGATAATTGTTACGGTGCTACCGGGTGGCCCGATGTCAGGCTGGATATCGATAAAGAAGTCGGCCTGCTGAGCCTGGATGGTTTCCGCTGGCCACACTGTGAATAACGGCAGCGCCAGTATAAGCAGAATGGTCAAAATGCGCTTGTGTTTCAACATATGTTGCTCCTCGAAAGTCTGCACGTCTTTTTAGGCTTCAGGGCAGCAAGAAGTATGCCAGTATTTTGTACTGGTATTTGATATTGATTTACCTGGTTGGCATACAACTTGCTGCAATTTCAATGTATGCTCTACCTATGAACTGATCTGGTGAGCATATGAAACAATATGGCATTGTTGTACATCAGTTTCCAAAAGCAAGGAGGACGCAACCATGTTTGGAACAGTATTTCGAATGCGGCCGAAGTCAGGTCAAGAACATGTAACGGAGGAGTTGTTTCATCGCTGGGGCCGCGAGCGGCAGCCCAGAGCAACGGGTTTCGTAGATGCATATCTGCTTAAATCGCGCTCTAACTCTGGTGAACTGATCAGTGTCGTAGTCTTCGACTCTGAAGCTAACTATCGCAAGAACGCTGCCGATCCGGAGCAAGATCGCTGGTACCAGGATCTGCGTGCGTCTCTGGAGGCAGATCCCGAGTGGAATGATGGCGATGTCATTCCCTTTGTCACGTCTACCGCGATCTAGCGAACATCCGGGAAGCCCTGAGTGCCGCCAGGCAGCAGCCTGGCGAAGATTGCTGTGCGCATCATTTCCTCGGTAAGCGCGGGGACAAGGCGTCCAAGGATCGCGATCAGCCGGTTGGTGTTTCCTGGTACGAGGCTGGCATCCCGACGCTGTACGGCGGCGACAATCAGCGCGGCCAGGCGTTCCGGTGGCATGCGTCGGTGTTCATGGCGGTTGTCGGGGCTGTAGCGGCGTGCGTGGGCAGTACGAGTCGGGCCGGGGTATACGGTGAGTACATGCAGGCCGCGCGGGGCCAGGCTGACGCGCAGGCTGCGGGCGTAGGCGGCCAGGCCGTCTTTGCTGGCCGCATAGACAGCCGCGCCCGGATAGCCCGTGAATACCGAGAGCGAGGCGATGAAGACCAGGCTGCCGCCCGGTGCGATCTGCCCCGCCTGCAGCAATCCGGCAGTGAGCTGCAACGGCGCACGCAGGTTTACATCGAGAACGGCATGCTGATGGGCCAGATTTCCCGCCGCGAAGGGGCCGACGGCACTGATCCCGGCACTGTACACAAAGATGTTCACCGGTGGCAACCCGGCAAGCTGTCGCAGCACAGCCTGGATATCTTCTGTCCGGGCGAGATTGGCGCTGACAAACGTGGCGGTGCCGCCATGCGCCCGTATGTCAGCACACAGATCGACGGCACGCTCGGTGTCGCGGTCGATAATCGTCACGGCGGCACCCGTGCGGGCGTAGCACGCAGCCACAGCCCGTCCGATCCCGTCAGCGCCTCCGGTGATGACGCAGTGATTCATCGTTTGTTATATCCCCTGTTGCTCTGCCATGCGTGCCATCCGATCCACCATGCCGCCGAGATACCGGCCAGCGAAACGCATCAGTCGGTTGCCCAGCCCAATCGTTGCCACTGCGCTACCCTGGTCGATCATACGCACAATCTCGCGTGCTACTCTTTCGGGCGGGGGGAAACGCTGCCAGCCCAGACGCTCCAGCGGCACACCACTTTTTGCATGCATGCCGGTGCGGGTAGCGCCGGGGTGGATCATCTGCACAGCTACCTGGCCGCGCAGCTCCACACGCAGACTGCGAGCAAAGCCCTCCAGCGCAGCCTTTGTCGCCCCGTAGACGGCATAGTCTGGCACGGGCAGCGCCGCAGCCACCGAGCCGATCAACACCACGCGCCCGTGTGCCGCCATAAGCCGCGGCAGCAGGGCATGGGTGAGCGCTATCGGAGCACGCAGGTTGGTGTCGAGCAGGGTATCGATCTCCGCTGGTGTCTGTGCTTCGATCCGGCCATAGCTGCCGATCCCGGCGCACTGGATCAGCAGGTCAAGCTGTTCGATATGGCGCTGGTGCAGAAACGCTGCCACCAGCGCTGCAGCAAAGGGTTGGGCCAGATCAACCCGGCAGTAGTCATCGCGCAGCCTGAGATCGCACGCCGTGACCGGACGCCGCCCGACGGTGAGAATCCGCGCCCCGCGATCCAGATAGATCTGCGCCAGGGCCAGGCCGATGCCGTCGGTCGCCCCGGTGATCAGCACGTTCGGTTGAGGCATGGTATGGCTCCTGGTCTCATGTGCAAATAGCCGATGGACGGTAGGGGCGACCGGCCGGTCGCCCCTACTTTTCATCCCAACTGTGTGCGGTGCAGCCGCATGGGCATCTAATGTGAAAATAGTCGGGGCGGTTCGCGAACCGCCCCTACACGACCCTTTTCATCCCGGCGGTGTGCGCCGCCACGCATGGCAAACTGATGATCAGGCCGAACGCTGGACATACCGCCGCAGCGATAGGGCCAGCGCCAGACTAACCAGCAGCAGCAGGGCCGCGCCGATTAACACGCCAGGATTGACCATCGGCAAACCGCGATCAAAGCCCTCGACCGCTGCCCCGGCCAGCACAATCGCGATAACCCCTGGCAGGCTGCCCACGGTGTTGCCAACTATAAACCATATCCAGCGTACCTGCATCAATCCAATCAAATAATTGACCGGATCATAGGGCAGGAAGCTCAGGCGCAGCAGAATAACACCGAGGACTTCATTCCCGTCAAGATAGGTTTTATGGCGCTCGATCAGCCGCCCGATCCGGCCTGAGCCAGAAAATCCGCGGCCCGATAGCCGTCCCAGGCCATAGGTGAGCGTTGCCGAGAGGTTACAGCCGATCATCGTGTAGATTACGCCAGTCACCGGCCCGAAGGTCAGCCCGGCAACGCTGCCGAGTAGCGCAGCAGGGATGAGCAGCAGCGGACTGAGCGCCGCCGCGCCGATAAACAGCAGTGGGCCAACCACGCTGGTACGGCACAGATCCACCAGGCTCTGGAGCAACTCCATGGGGTGAATCATTTGCTGCCAGGCATAGAGCTGAATGCCGCCGATCAGCAAGGCCCAACTGCTAATTACCAGAAGCATACGTTGGTAGGCGCGGGCCGTGGGGCGACGCTGCCCGACGGCCTGGGCGCGAACCCGCTTAGCCACGAGTCACCCGTCGCATGAGACCGTGGAAGCCACCGCGTTTCTGCAGCAGCAGCGCAGCGGTGGAGTATGTCACACTCTCGCGCACAAAGAACTGCGCAACTTCGCGGCGTGAGGCATTACCGAAGAAATGAGTACGATAGTCACCACTACCCATAAAGCCGGTGTCTTGCCGCAGCAGGCTCAGGCGCAGCTTGTGTGCTGGCAGATGGTTCTTGCCCGCCAGAACTGCCTGAAACGCCCCCGGCATCCAGTCAATCGCTGCATAGAGTGCCCGGATCTGTGCTACTACCCGATCGACCGCCGCTTCGTCGCAGGGGTCGACTGCCTCAATGATTGTGTCGATCTGATCGGCGAGTTGCTTGAACGCGCCAAAGCCCCCGCCTACCAGACCTAGCCCGGTAATCGTAGCAAAGTACTCGGCGCGACTCGCTGCCCGTGCCCGTGTGCTAAGCAGTTTCACATACTCAGTGTACGCGCCCAGCAACCAGAGTACCGTGTAGACCTCCCAGAGCTTATAGTTTGACCAGGATTTGTACGAGTTGGCCACCAGCCGGTCGTGGGCGGCCACGTAGCGCAGGGTTAGATCCTCAAGCGGCTGAAAACGGGCAGCGGCATAGTCGCCATCACGATGGGCTTGCAGCAACAGGTGGGCCAGCAGAGCCGTACTCATCAGCGTGGCATAGATCCCCTTGGAGTAGAGCGGATCGATAAAGCCAGCCGCGTGGCCAAGCAGGCAGAATCGCTCGCCGACCACGTGGGTCGCGGTGTACTGCAGTCGATCCGTGCGCGTCCAGGCCCGTGCGGCATGGGACCCCGCGAACTGGGCGGCAATACTCGGAAAACGCTCGATAAAGCTAAAAAACTCCTCTGCGGGCGAGAGATCCGGGCGTAGCGGGTAGATGCGGGGGTCAAGCTGCAGTCCCACACTCACCAGCGGGTTAGTCGCGCGGGGGTGATTATTGAAAGGAATGACCCACAGCCAGCCACCGTGAAAAACGTGGTGCAGCGTCCCCTCGGAAACAGGGAAGGGAATACCATAGTCCCGGTGTGAGGCAGCAATATCGTTATAGCAGGGCAAGTCGACCATATGCGTATAGATCGTGCGCGTGTGCGACTGCAGATCGCGGCTACGCCAGCCAGACATAGTAGCCAGCAGCGAGCGCATCCCGCCAGCGTCCACAACATAATCGGCCTGATACGTCTGGCCCTGGCTGGTGACAATGTCTACCCCATCCGGATGAATCGTAATATCCTGCACAGGAGTGGCCTGCAGGACAGTTGCCCCATAGCGCAGCGCCACCAAAGTCAAGAGATAGTCGCTATCCTGACGATGCAGGTGCAGCTCGTGACCGTGGGGTTGCTGGGGGATAACCGCCTGGAGCACACGCTGCAGATGCTGGGATTGACCCTCGGTGTGGTGCAGATAGCTGAAGTGACGCTTGATTCCGTGAGAGGTACCAATGTGGGACAGATAATTCTCGGAACTGAAAAAGGCCAGTTCGGGCACACCGAAGAACTCCGCCATAGCTCGCATCGTCTCCGAGGCCTCTAGAATCATCGACTCCCCGACCGCAAACCGGGGATGCATGCCTGCCTCAAAGATAATCACCCGCAACCCGTGGTGCGCCAGAATGCTGCCCAGGGTCGAGCCACTGAGACCGGAGCCAATAATGGCAATGTCGTATCGTTCAGGCGTGTCTTTCACGAAGGTTCTCCCTTAGCACACCCTGATGCCAATCAGTGCGTCTGCGATCGACTGGCGGTCGCGTCAACAGCGTTCTCACCGTGTGACAAGATTGGTTACAGCACCAGGCTACAGCCGAGACGCTGCTCGTGGCTATGCGACAGGGTGGCAAAGCGTAGTATACTGCCTGTGCCGCCGCAGAACTGTAAGCTGTCTTACACCCGATGATCATGCGACTGTACCACACAGCATCGGGATGAAAAAAGATCATCGCTCTGCGTTCATCTGCGCCCGCTGCGGTGAGACAGCATGCCTCTTTTCACGTTAGACATGGTTTCAGAATAACCAGTTTTACTGTACAATTCACAGACAGATTGGTCACGTGAGTCACCCCACACCCTGCCCCCGCCCCGTGCAGGGGCAGGGGGAACACGGACAGGGCATCCTGGCGGCACACGCTGCGCGTGTACCGCCAGGATGCCCTGTCTCCCCCCCTCACCCTCAGGGCTATGCGTTACCCGCAAATCGGGGGGGCGGGAGCCGGAGGCTCCCGCAAAAAAAGTGTTTTCGGTTTGTTTTGGCGGCAAAGCCGCCAAAACAAACCGAAACGTATTGATCTCGGCGGGGCTGCGCCCCGCCGGTACCCGTGGATAGCAGGGAGCCACTCGCTTTACCGCATCAGGAAGCGGTAAAGTTATGGAGCATGCATAGTCCCTGAGGGAGAGGGGGGAGCAGGACGGGGCGGGGGTAGGGTATTATTGCAGGATCATCCCATCTGGTTCAAAAACCGACCCTTTTCAAACAAATTCTGAGATCTATCTGACCCGTTTGAACGTAAACTGATAGAACACATAAATCATAGACAAGGGAGCATATTATCAATGGCACGAGCAATCTGGAACGACGTGGTAATTGCCGAGAGCGATGCGACGGTAATAGTAGATGGCAATCACTATTTTCCGCCGGAGGCGGTGAAGCACGAACATCTGAGCGAGAGCGCCCATCATACCGTTTGCGGCTGGAAAGGCACTGCCAGCTACTATAACATCGTTGTGAATGGAGCCATCAACAAAGAGGCGGCCTGGTATTACGCCCAGCCGAAAGAGGCCGTACAGCAGATCGCGGGCTATATCGCCTTCTGGCGTGGAGTGCGCGTCGAGGCATAAGTGCTGCACGGATGTGCATGGCTGATTGAACCCGGCTCACTTTCTGATCAAGCAGGACACGAAGCGTGCAAGGAGGTCTACGCATACGTAGACCTCCTTGCACGCTTCGTGATCGCTTCGCCCGGCGTCCCTTCGTCACGATCAGGTGTCGGGCAGGCTTCGTGGTAAGAAAGACGCTACCTGTGATCTAGCGCAAAACCAGCGGCAAATAGACATGCCTGTTCGGATCAGGGTTGACAAACGGCACAGTTTCTTCCGGCAGTTCGGTACGTTCGGGTTCGGCCTGGTCGATGGTAATCGTCTGCTCGATTGCCAGTAGATCCGCCAGGCCAGCCTGAGTGGACTGAACGGTTATTCTGATCGTATATGCACCTGGTTCGGCATCCGCGGGTGTCACAAAGACAAACACCAGGCTGCCGTTGGCATCCAGCGATAAGGTTGCCAAAGTTCGATAGGTCTCCTCTCCCGGCCCTTTCAGGTCTATGATCGCCTGGCTACTGCGTGGGAAGCCACTGGCAGTAAAGATGAACATACTGCCTGGCGCACCTGTGGTGAAGTTACTTTCAAATATGGGTTGATCTGGTGATACCAGAGTCATAAAGTTCTGTTCTACCCCATAGCTTGTGCCGGCACTGTTTGTAGCCACCACCCGATAGTAGCAGGTCGTGCCGGGCGACAATCCGCTCAGGCTGGCACTCACAGTTGTATCGCTGCTGCCGCTGACCATGCCAGGCGTAGCATCTATGGTGTTGGCAT
>RRYU01000588.1_pt1 | contig 22517 bp, 19 predicted proteins | sample 2162651 | NCBI WGS metagenome assembly RRYU01 (sample SAMN10267283, study PRJNA491782) | microbial mat metagenome | isolation source: biomat in the production well | place: Japan: Minami-Kanto gas field, natural gas well KTG3 | collected 2017-06 | reverse complement strand
AGAGAGGACAGGCGAATCACCTTCGTCAAGACGGATTAGGACTTGTGGAAAGAGCCGATCCGGGCCAGGATGCGTGCTGTTCTTGTCCTGTTTCCACATCCTTGAGAGGCTTCCTGCCGTGCCGGGCCCCTATAGAATCCTTCCTGGCCGCCGCTATCCCGCCGGGGTATCCGTCGAAAAAGAGGGCGTCAATTTCTCCGTCTATAGCCGCCATGCCACCGCTGCCGAATTGCTGTTGTACCAGGCGTGTCGTAGCGATCTTCCCTATCAGGTCATAACCCTGGACCCGGTGGTCAATCACACCTTTTTTACCTGGCATGTGATGGTCAGGGATCTGCCTCCAGGTACCTATTACACCTGGCGCATGCAGGGGCCGGGCGATACCCGATCCAGTGGATTTCGCTTCGATTCGCGCTATGAGTTGCTGGACCCATGGGCGCGCGCCGTTTGTGACGGAAACTGGAACCGCGTGGCGGCTTGCGGGGAAACCGCCAGAGCGCATCAATCCATGCGCGCCGTGGTGGTGGCGGATGACGAATACGACTGGCAGGGTGATGAGGTCCTGCGCATTCCCACGGAGCAGATGATCATCTACGAACTGCACGTGGGGGGGTTCACCCGCCATCCTTCGTCCGGCGTGGCCCATCGCGGCAGCTTTAAGGGTTTGATCGAAAAAATCCCTTATCTGCAGTCTTTGGGCATCAGCCATGTGGAACTGATGCCGGTGATGGCCTTCGATGAGCAGGACGTACCGGCTCAGGTGAAAGAACAAGGTCTGGGCAATTTCTGGGGATACAGCACTCACAGCTTTTTCTCGCCTCATCCCAACTACTGCCTCACCCCGGAGCGGGGCACCCACAGGCGCGAGTTCCGCGACATGGTCAAGGCGCTGCACAAGGCCGGTATCGGAGTCATACTGGACGTGGTGTTCAACCACACGGCGGAGGGAGGCAAGACAGGGCCGTATATCAATTTCAAGGGCTTCGGCAACGAGACCTTTTATCATCTGGATCCTGTCGACCTAAGCATCTATCGGGACTACACCGGTTGCGGCAACACCGTGAACGCCAACCACCCTTTCGTCGCCCGCTTTATCCTGGACTGTCTTGAATACTGGGTGCGGGAAATGCATGTGGACGGCTTTCGCTTCGACCTGGCCAGTGCTCTGGCGCGTGGTGAGGACGGTGCACCCATGCACAACCCACCCCTGCTCTGGGGCATTGAGCTGTCCGATTCACTGGCCGCCACCAAGATTATCGCCGAGGCCTGGGACGCAGCCGGACTGTATCAGGTAGGCAGTTTTCCGGGCTATCGCTGGTCAGAGTGGAACGGCCTGTACCGCGACAGCATTCGCCGCTTTGTTCGCGGTGATCCGGGCCTGGCCGGCGAAGTGGCCACCCGCATTGCCGGCAGCAGCGATCTGTACGAATCTAATTTGCGCCTGCCTATCAACAGCGTGAATTTCGTCACCTGCCATGACGGTTTTACCCTGTGGGATCTGGTGAGTTATAACGACAAACACAATCTGGCCAACCACGAGGACAACCGCGACGGCAGCAACGAGAACTACAGTTGGAATTGCGGGGTGGAAGGTTTTACGGAGGACCCGGAGATTATCGCCCTGCGCCGCCGCCAGGCGAAAAACCTGATGGCCATCCTGCTATTGAGCCAGGGTGTGCCCATGTTGCAGGCTGGCGACGAGTTTCTGCGCACCAAGCATGGTAATAACAACACCTGGTGTCAGAATAACGAACTGGGCTGGGTGAACTGGAAGAACATGGAAGAGAACCTGGATATGCTGCGATTCACGCGCGAACTCATCACCCTGCGCAAGCGCCACTCCGGCCTGCAGCGGCGGCACTATTTCAATGGAACCCAAGCAGTGGGTGCCCGCCTTCCGGACGTTCAATGGCACGGCCAACGCCTGTACGAGGCGCCTTGGGAGGATGCCGAGTCACGCATGCTGGCTTTTACTCTGGGTGATTCCCTGGATGATCCCAGCCCCCTGCATGTGATGATAAATATGTCCGACGAAGTGAGGCGATTCGAACTGCCGGTCCTGGACCGGCAGACCTGGTACAGGGCGGTGGATACCTACAAGGCGTCTCCCGAAGATATCCGGACGCCTGGAATGCAACAGCCTGTGTTTGAGCTCAATTATCATCTGCAGGCACGTAGCCTGGTGGTGTTGGAGGCCTACTGAGGCCCGATGGTGAATCGGTGTTCGCACCCGTAGTTGTGCCGGGTTCATAAACAGGCAAGTCGAAAAAAAAGCTGGCGCCGCCCTTCGCTCTATTGGCGTAATCCAGCCTGCCCCCCAGCTTTATGATGATTTCGCGGCTGATGCTCAACCCCAGACCATTGCTTTCTTTGTGCATGGGGTCTTCCAGCGATGGTTTGCCCTGTGTGAATGGCTCGAAGATGCGTTGCCCCAAGGCTGCCGGGACGCCTGGGCCCTGATCTTCCACTACGACACGGTACATACCGCCCTTTTGCACCAGATAGACCCTGACACAAGCATTTTCCGGAGAAAATTTAATCGCATTGACCAGCAGATTGTTCAGCACCTGGAGCAGGCGGGCTTCATTGCTGTTGACCATGGCCACGGCATTAAAAGGCTCGTTGCTCAGTGTGACCCTGTTTTTTTCGGCAATGGGGCTGTTGAGCTTGACGGCTTCCTCCATCAAGGGGGCCAGGTTCAATACATGTAACTTAAGCTGCATGTTGGCGGATTTTAGATTCCTCAGCCCGAGGATGTCTTCCATCAGACGTTTGAGCCGCTTGGTTCCACGGCAAGCGATATTCAGCTTGGCCACAACATCCGCGGGCAGTCGATGTGCCTCGGTTTGTAAGATCATGTCCAATGCAATGGCGATATTGGTGATGGGAGTGCGCAATTCATGACTGGCAACGGAGAAGAACATCTCGCGTTGTTGTTCCAGGAGTTTCCGTTCGCTGATATCGGAAACCACCAGGCGATATTCCATGCTGCCGCCAATCATTTCACGGGTCTTTGCCATATCCACCCGGGTGTGGATAAGGGTCTTGTGCGGTGGGGCGATTTTCAATTCCAGGGAGTGGGTTTCCACGCAATGCAACAGATCATGCATCGCGTCCTGGAACAAACTTCGGTCCTCTTCGGCGACATAGCTGATAAACCTATTGCCAATCACAATTGCGCGTGCAAGACCCAGCAACTGCGCTCCCGCCACATTGACATTTTTCACGATGTCGGGTTCGCTCAGCGTGAAATAGGCTATCGGGGCAAAATCATACAGGTCCTGAAACCGGTCCCGGGTCGTTTCCAATTGATCGCGGGTTCGCCTAAGCTCATCGTTCAGCAGACCCAGTTCCACGGCGTGAAGTTCGGCATCATGGATATTTTTTCGGATACCCTGATCCTGTTCTCCTAAAGATGATTTCAGACTTGAGCCATGGGCGTTTGGCAAGGTTTCCCCATGTTTGCGCAATCCGGTGGATTTCTCACTGTCTCTGGGCATGGCATGGTCCGGCTGAAAAGGAAGTCATGGAAAAGTGTAAATTATAGTCTCAGTCCATGATTCCCTCGGTGCCGGACCTGATCCATCGATTGAATCATATACGTGGCGCCGGTCTATTGGTTTGAGAGATAATCGGGTGCGGCAATAAATCCCTGACACCGGTACTCTCCGGTCCCTATTGCAATGATTCATCATGAGCAGATGCCAGGTGGCAAAATGAATGTTTGAGTGTTATGTCCAACATGCCCTGGACCGGATCGATTACGTATGCACATGAAACCCGCGGACGCGACCAAGCTATCGGCGAATGCGCCGGAGCAACAGGACGAAGCCCTGTCCGCCACTGAGTTGCGCGACATCGGTTCGGCGATTGCCAGGGATTTTCCCCTTACTGCCGGGCATCCGGACCTTGTGCTCATGGATGTGGATCCCCTGCACCTGCACGTCTATTGGGATCAGGACCCCGCCGGTATCGAGTCTGCCCTGAACTATCTGACCGGTACAGGTGGCAGTGCCCATCTGGTACTGCGTTTCCGCGATATCCCGGATTCCCATGCGGCAGCCGGGGTGAGCAAGGCCGTAACCGCCTTTGATCGTGAGATCCATGTTCCCGCGGGCCACGAGCTGGTCAGGGTTCCAAGCGCAGGACACTGCTATGAGGTGGAACTGGGAGTGACCGCAGAGGATGGAGGCTGGCGCATGCTGGCCCGCTCCAACCGTGTCTGCATGCCACCGATTGGACCCACGCCGGAAACGGCTGTGCAGACCTTGAACCTGGCGGGAACCGATTTGCCCCGTGTGTCAGGGGATGCACAAGAGCCGTTGACGCTGACTGACGAGCTGACCGAATCACAGGACCTCAGCCTGAGTCCAGGCGGTATGGACAGGCTTGAACAAGACTTTCCCAACAGGATGCCGATGCGGGAACCAGTGCGGGAAGCCGCTACCGCGAGTGCGGAAATGGCTGTATTGCCCGATGTTCCCGTGCATCTGCCCGGTCCCGAGAAGGACGATTACGCAGGCCTTCCAGGACGTCTTCAGCCCGGTTCGGCGTCACTGTCCAGTTCCTCCCTTGCCGCCATGCAGGTCCAGGCGGGACTGCATCTGCAAGAGTGGGGGAGCTCGAATATGGCCATAGGGTTGAACAGCAGCCGGTTCATGCTGAAGAAAGACGGCGGATTCGGCTTGCTCAACGGGGTGGAACCGGACAACCCCTGCGTTGCCATGCTGCTCGGATCAGCGAACAAGAAACCGGGCATTTAGCATTCCACCCGTGCCGTGCTTTTCCACAAACCGGGCCGGTCCTGGAAGTCAATGCATGCCATGAAATCACCCGGAGGCTATCTGCTGTTGCTGCTGCACGCACACCTGCCCTTCGTGCGGCATCCGGAACACGAGCAGTTTCTGGAGGAACGCTGGCTGTTCCAGGCCATAGGTGAGTGTTATTTACCTCTGTTGCGGATGCTGGAGACCTTGGCAAAAGAAGGTCTGCCCTGCCGTATCACCCTCTCGCTTTCACCCACCTTGCTGGCCATGCTGCTCGATCCACTGCTGCAGCAACGCTTTCTGGCCCATCAACATGCCCTCATTGAACTGGCGCGGTCCCAGACTCGGCAGCGCCAGCCGGCGAGGCGGGAGCTGGCCTGTGGTTATCTGGAACAGTTTACGGCTGCCCTGACGGCCTATCGGGATCACTACGCATGTGATCTGCCGGCCGCCTTCGCCCGCTTCGAACAGGCGGGTTTGCTTGAGCTGATCACCAGCGCAGCCACCCATGGTTATCTGCCCCTGTTGCGCCAGGATCCGATGGCGGTCAGAACCCAGTTGCGGGTGGCGGCGGAGTTCTTCGATGCCTGTTTCGGTCACCGGCCCGCCGGTATCTGGTTGCCTGAGTGCGGTTATTACTCCGGCCTGGAGATGGAGTTGGAGCAGGCAGGCTATGAGTATTATTTCGTTGAATCCCATGGCATCCGGCATGCCCGACCCCGCCCTGTGCATGGGGTACACCAGCCCATTGCCTGTGGCGGCAGGCTTGCCGCCTTTGGCCGTGATCCGGATTGTTCCAACCGGGTCTGGAGCCGGGAGCAGGGTTATCCGGGTCATCCCCAGTACCGGGAATATCACCGGGACATCGGTTTTGAACTGGGGCCGCAAGACCTCGGTGGGTTGGCTGCGGGAGGTGGCGCCCAGGGCCCGGTGGGCATTAAATACCACCGCATCACCAGTCGCGTGAGTGGAGACAAGGCCTACTATAACCCGTCCGCTGCCAGTGAACAGGCATGGCGTGATGCCAGGGACTTCGTGGCGGGACGCCTGCATGCCTTGGGCGACAGTGAACTGAGGGATCGACCGCCCCTGTTCGTCGCCCCCTATGACGCGGAGCTGTTCGGTCACTGGTGGTACGAGGGGCCGCAGTGGCTGGAGTATCTGGTGCGTGAACTGGCCGGGCAGACGGGTCTGGAGATGGTCGCTGCTCCGGATTACCTGGCGCGGCATCCAGTCCTGCCCCAGGCCCGGCCTTCCGCCTCCAGCTGGGGCGAGGGGGGATACAATCAATACTGGCTCAATCCGGAAAACGCCTGGTTGTATCCCCACCTGCACCGAGCCGCTGCCGATATGGTGGCGTTGGCGCGCACCCAGTCCACCGCTCCGCCGGACGCCCAGCGGGAACGTGCGCTGAACCAGGCCGCACGCAGCCTGTTGCTGGCGCAGGCCTCCGACTGGCCCTTTATAATGCGCACGGGCAACGTGGTGGAATACGCCGTCAAACGGGTTACCGAGCAATTGTCCCGCTTCCGCTACCTGGAACAGGCAATACGCAAGGGCGGCCTGGAAGAGCGCCGCCTGTGTGCCCTGGAGCAGATGGACAACCTGTTTCCCGAACTGGACTACCGGGTTTATGTGGATTGATTCCAGCTGATCAACATGCGCGGGGCTATTCCTGGATACGGTCCGGCCAGCGCTATGTGGATATCTTCGAGTACATCCGCAGGAAGAAATAAGGCACTAGGAAGAAATAAATCCTATGCGAGGCTGTATATAGATTATGCTTATATTATGGCCCGGATCACTGATAGTGATACACGAAAACAAGCTATGGGCGGGGCGGGCAGGTATTGAACCTGGCCGAAGATGCAAAACAGTTCACAATTACTCAAAATGACAGTTTTTATTTCGCAGGCTACCGCCAACCCGGTCACGCCCGTGATTATGGAGTTCTGTTTAACTTAAGATTAATTTAAGATCAGACCCTTGAATCAGTTTTCCTCCCATGGCGACAGAACTATTTACTGAGAAGCGCACCCAAATTCGCAGCTGGATGTGGCGGCAGCGTCTGGAGCGAGCCAATTCCACCCATGCTGGCCTGATCGGTGATACCCGTGATCTGACTCTGTTGCTGGGCGTGCGCGGCAGTGGCGTCGATCACTTGGGGGGGCTCATTGCCCAGCCGGGCATCCCTGTGCGTTATTACCAGAATCAGGTGTCCCGCTTCGAGCCCAGGATTCAGATCTCCACCGGCCAGGACCGTCTGGCCATGCCGTACCGCAAGGAGTTGCCACGCGACCATCCATACATGCGCGCCTTGCGCATGACCATGGAGTGGAACAACGGGTGGTCCGGATTGCAATCGACCAACCGGGTGGATGGGTATGATCCGGAAGACCTGGACTGCCTGGTCAAAGAGAGCAGTGGCCTGTTGGGTGCCGAGGCCATGATTCGTCAATTGGATTGCCGCCTGATGTTATACGTGAGCGATCCCGTGAAAATCCTGGACCAGTTGTTTGACCAGGAGGGGCTGAATTCCCCCTATTTGGTGGAAGAGGGCCGCAGCGTCCTCGCCCCCTATTTCCTTTCCCGCTTCATGCGCAGGGACTACGGCAGAGTGCTGCATGTCCATCAGCGCATTCGACGTACCCGGGATATGCGCAAACGCACCATCCTGCAACGCATGCTTGTGGTGGCCCTGATTCAGCACATGTTCCGCATGCTGGCGGCCCGTTACCCGGACAGAGTCTCTCTGGTGGAGTACGACCAGCTTGCCTTCGATCCCCAGAGTCTGGAACACATCCTGGCAAAGGCATTTGGAGCCAGGGGTAGCGATCTTGGCCGGCGGGTGGTGATGGAATCCAGTTTTCGTCCTGACGAGAAGGATTATCTGGTGTGGAAGCACGTCTGGCCGGAGAAGTCCATCGTGCCCGGATTCTTCACTCCGGAAGAAGTTCGTCTGAGCTATCAGGTGTTGCGCGACAGCGGGCTGGCCACACGCATTCCAGAGCAGAGCCGCTATCATCCGGTGGAACAGTCTGTGGAGCAGTCGGAACAGTTCGCAAAAAGAGCCTGACCCTCTCCCGTTTGTAGATATCCCTTGTCGCCGGCGCCTTGAGCTATTCGAGGTGCCGGTGGGTCAATGCCATTAAGTTTGGTGCTGGAGTGGACCCGGAGGCGGCGGAAACGCCGCTGGGACAGCCGCCGTTCTTCACGGAGTATCTCAGGGTCAGCGGATTGTTCGATCCCTGGGTGGAGGACTGCCCGCTGCAGTGGTCCAGCCCCAACGTGCCGAAGAAGCGGGATGTGTTGGGCGCGGCGGTGCTCGCCATTCTTTCCGGTCACTGGGCTACGCCCACATCAGTGCGCTGCGTGGCGGTCAGGCTTTCTGAAGTGGTCCAATAGCCACCTATCCGTCCACCGACTTCCCGGATGATGGTTATTTGACCACCTCAGCGTCTGCTCAATCCAGCGGTAGCGCTCATCTTTGCCCTCAATGGAGAACTCCATCTGTGTGCTCCCCGTCAGGAAGGCGCGGATATCCTTCAGGCTGCGAATCTTCTTGTCGTTCATGTAAGTCACCATGGGTGACCATCATGGACAGGAACCGCACTCAAACTCATTTCATATTGGACAAGGCTCAGGATTGATTATCCTTCGGAATTCTATATAATTGAAACGTAACCTTGGGCTGCCCACCTAACTCTGTCGCGTTGCCCGCACAGGCGAGGATCCACTAAGTCTATCCCATGGCACGCTCTGCAGCGGTAGGACGATCGTGTCAAGCGACAGGAAAACTATAAGAACTGAAATCGGAATCGTTCTCCAAGCAGCCGCTGTACTGCTAGCGACGCTCTCCATGGTGCCATTTCACGCTATCGCGTCCTCCTTCGAGAAGATCTATGCCTCTTCCAACGAGGAGCTGCTGACCAAATGGGGACGCCGCTACGAGCGCGGCGAAAAGGTCAGGAGGAATATTGACCATGCTATCCGCCTCTACTGCAAGGCGGCGAAAAAGGGGCATGCACCGGCGCAGTATTACCTTGGCTGGCTCTATGCCTATCGCGACGGAGTGCGGCGCGACGAAGCCCTGGCCGCCGCCTGGATGAGTAAGGCGGCCGACAGCAACCATCCACAGGCCCGTAACACATTGAAGCTCCTACGGACCAAGAAGAAACGTAGCGCCCAATGTCTGCTTAGTGACGGATTGCCTATTGGAATCAAGCAGCGCTACGCCACCAATCCAGCGAATACCCGCATCGTCAACATGGTATGCAAACTGGCCCCCGAATACCGGCTGGATCCGAACTTGGTGCTTGCGGTGGTGGAAGTTGAGTCCAACTTCGATCCCAAGGCCCTCTCGCCCAAGAACGCCCAGGGGCTCATGCAGCTTATCCCCGAAACCGCACAGCGCTTCGGCGTCAAGGACGTATGGGATCCGGAACAGAATCTGCGTGGGGGCATGGCTTATCTACGCTGGCTTCTGGACCACTTCAACGGAGACGTCAAGATGGCGTTGGCCGGCTACAACGCCGGCGAGGGGGCGGTGCGCAGCCACCGCGGCATCCCCCCATACAACGAAACCCGGGCGTATGTTAAGCGCATCGCCCGCCGTTTGAGTCCTTGAGTGAGCTTTTGGGTTGAACCGATGATTTGTAGGAGCAGGTCGAAATCTTTGCCTAGGAGTCGTCCAAGAATTAAGCCCCTTTGCGCCGCGATGTTGTTCGTCTTCAAGGCGCGGCGAACGCAGAAACATTCTTGGCACCCACATTGCCGCTGCTGAACTTGAGCGAATGAGCCGGCAGTACGAGGGCCTCTGCGTCCCCATCTCTTCCTCAGGTGTGATACAGCAGACTCGTGTACAACAGCGGGACTCCAAACAAAGGGCAAGGAATTTGAACACTATCATCCTAGACCCCAAGATGGATCACCAAGTGCGCATCCACCGGAAGAACCATAAAAACAGCTGTTGATTTGGAGTAACGATGGGGTAACGCAAAAAGACCAGGGTTGCCCATGGCCTTTATCGGTTGTATCTAATTGATTTTATTGGTCGGGGTGAGAGGATTCGAACCTCCGGCCCCTGCCTCCCGAAGGCAGTGCTCTACCAGGCTGAGCTACACCCCGTTCAGTAGGTTCGGCTGACTGCGAAGTCTGCCAGACCGCATAAGGCTTCGGTGAAGGGCGATTCGGGTATCGCTGACAACGCGTCTTTGGCTCGTTGTGCCTCCGCTTGTGCGAGCGCGGCAGTGTAACCGATCGAACCGGTGGATTCAATGGAGGCAAGAATTTCCTCTATATTATCCCTGCCACCGTGTTCGATGGCATTGCGGATGAGCTCACGCTGGGCCTGGTTCCCCGAGACCATGGTGCGGATAAGGGGCAGAGTCGGCTTGCCTTCCGCCAGATCGTCACCCACGTTCTTTCCCAATGCATCGTTGTTGCTGCTGTAGTCAAGAACGTCATCCACTAACTGGAAGGCAATGCCAAGATGCAGGCCATAGGCGGACATGGCTTGGATTTGCTGCTCGCCATTTCCGGCAAGTACCGCACCAAGCCGGGTACCGGCTTCGAACAAGGTGGCGGTTTTGCGCACAATGACGTCCATATAGCGTTCCTCGCTGGTATCCGGGTCATTGCAGTTGAGCAGTTGCAGGACTTCACCCTCGGCGATGCGGTTTGTGGCATGGGAGAGGATGTCCATCACAGGCATCAGGCCCACGTCCACCATCATCTCGAAGGAGCGGGAGTAGAGGAAGTCACCCACCAGTACGCTGGCCTCGTTGCCCCAGACCGCATTGGCGGTTTCCCGGCTGCGGCGTAACTCGGAGCCATCGACCACATCGTCGTGCAGCAGGGTGGCGGTATGGATGAATTCGATTACTGCGGCCAGGTCGATATGTCTATCATGAATGTAACCGCAGGCCTTGGCTGCAAGCAGGACCACCATGGGACGCAGACGTTTACCGCCGCTGTTGACGATATAATGGCCGATCTGATTGATCAGTACGACATCTGACTTCAAGCGCTCGATGATAAGCCGGTCCACTGCCTGCATGTCATTGCTGATCAGGTCCCGGATGGCCGTTATATCCATGGGTTTAAGACTTTATGGGTCAAAACGAAGCGGATGCTAGGGTCAGGCAGGGAGCATGTCAAGAACCCTGGCTATGAAACGGGTTTGACAGCGTGGAGAAGGGAAGGGTTTCCGGATTTGACCGTGCAATGCAATTGGTTTATCATCCCGCCTCTTTCATTCCCGGCGTTCGCCGGCCGAGCTTCGAGTGTTTCTGGGGAACATAATTATGTATGCGGTGATTCAGACCGGTGGTAAACAGTACCGTGTCGCTCAGGGTGATACCCTAAGGGTGGAGAAGCTGGCCGCCGATGAAGGCGTCACGGTGGAACTGGACAAGGTCCTGATGATCGCCGAAGGCGAGGAATTCAAGATCGGCAAGCCTTTCGTGGACGGCGGAAAGGTGACTGCCACCGTAAAGGCCCACGGCCGCGGTAAAAAAGTGAAGATCATCAAGTTTCGGCGGCGCAAGCAATATCTGAAGCGTCAGGGCCACCGGCAATCTTACACCGAGCTGGAAGTGACCGGCATCAGCGCGGGTTGAGGAGAATTGAGCAATGGCACATAAGAAAGCAGGCGGCAGTTCCCGTAACGGCCGCGATTCCGAGTCAAAACGCCTGGGTATCAAGGTGTACGGTGGTGAAGCCATAAAGGCCGGCGGTATCATCTTGCGCCAGCGTGGTACCCGTATCCATGACGGCGTGAACGTGGGTTGCGGCAAGGACCACACACTGTTTGCCCTGAGTGACGGTAAGGTCAAGTTCGAGGTCAAGGGAGCGAAGGGGCGTAAGTTCGTCAGCGTCGAGCCCGCCTAGCCTCCACCGCATTCCGTGGTGTGAAAGCCTCGTCCTATGGCGGGGCTTTTTGCGTTTATACAAACCTGGTTCCCTATCCCATGAAATTCGTAGATGAAGCCGCGATCAAGGTGTTTGCCGGAGACGGCGGTAACGGCTGTGTCAGCTTTCGTCGGGAAAAGTATATTCCCAAGGGCGGACCGGACGGGGGGGATGGCGGCAATGGCGGTAGTGTCTATCTAGTCGGCGACGTCAATCTCAATACCTTGGTGGATTTTCGCATGACGCGCAGTTTGCGCGCCGAGCGTGGTCAGAATGGCTCGGGACGCGACCGAATCGGCCGCGGGGGCAAGGACTTGTTTGTCCCGGTGCCTGTGGGCACCCGTGTTGTTGATCTGGAGACAGGCGAGCTTGTCGGTGAATTGTTGACCAAGGGAGAACACCTGCTGGTGGCCCAAGGTGGTTTTCACGGCATCGGCAATGCCCGTTTCAAGAGCAGCACCAATCGCACACCCCGCCAATCCACGCCCGGTTCCCTGGGTGATCGGCGCGAACTGCGCCTGGAGTTGATTCTGCTGGCGGACGTAGGATTGCTCGGCCTGCCCAATGCGGGCAAATCCAGCCTGATCCGCAAGGTTTCGAGCGCCCGGCCCAAGGTGGCCGACTATCCGTTCACCACCCTGTACCCCAATTTGGGGGTGGTTCGGGTCAGTCGGGGTCGAAGCCTGGTGATTGCGGATATCCCGGGCATCATCGAAGGAGCGGCGGAAGGCGCGGGTCTGGGGCTTCGCTTCCTCAAGCATTTGTCACGTACCCGGCTATTACTGCATCTGGTGGACATGGCTCCCCTGGATGGCTCCGCCGACCCGCTGACGGATATTCTCAGGGTGCAGCAAGAGTTGGTGAAATATGGCCAGGGTCTGGAGGGCAAAGAGCGTTGGTTGGTATTGAACAAGTCGGACCTGCTGGATGCGGGAGAATTTTCATCTCTCCGTGACGCCTTGTGTGAGAGGCTGGCGTGGCGGGCTCCTGTGCACTCGGTCTCCGCGCTCACTGGAGCTGGCATGGATGAGCTGATGGATGCGCTTATGACCCGCCTGGAAGTCTTGCGTGCAGATGAAACCGACGCGCCAGTGGATGACGACACAGGCTGGGACCCACTGGGCTGATGTTTGACCGCAGTCGTATTCCCGATACCCGCCGCTGGGTCGTCAAGATCGGCAGTGCCCTGTTGACCGCCGACGGCCAAGGCTTGCACCGCTCAACACTGTCTCCCTGGGTGGAGCAGATGGTGGCCTTTGTCGATGCGGGTAACGAACTGGTCCTGGTGTCCTCTGGGGCGGTGGCCGAGGGCATGAGCCGCATGAAGTGGAGCCGTCGGCCGCGCACATTACACCAATTGCAGGCAGCGGCGGCCATCGGACAGATGGGGCTGATCCGAGCCTACGAGGCCTGTTTTCATAAGCGGGGGAGGCACACCGCTCAGGTGCTGCTGACCCGGAATGATCTGGCGGACCGAGTGCGCTACCTCAATGCCCGTAACACTCTGTTGACCCTGATTGATCTGGGTGTGGTGCCAGTGGTCAACGAGAATGACACTGTCGCTACGGATGAGTTGAGGTTCGGTGACAACGACACATTGGCCGCCCTGGTGGCCAACCTGATAGAGGCCGATCTGTTGGTCCTGCTGACTGACCAGAATGGTCTGTATGACTCAGATCCCCGACTGAACCCGGACGCCCGTCTGATCAGTGAAACCCGGGTGGACAACCCTCAGTTGGATGAGGTGGCTGGTGGTAGCGCATCGGGGCTGGGGTTGGGCGGGATGGTTACCAAGGTGCGTGCCGCGCGCCTGGCGGCACGTTCCGGTACGGCGACCTTGATCGCGCCGGGTCGTGGCGACTGCGTACTGAACCGGATCGCCAAAGGCGAAGAGGTAGGCACGTTGCTGATGCCGGTGCAGGAGCCTCAGGCTGCCCGTAAACTCTGGCTGGCCGGGCAGTTGCAAGCGCGGGGCCGCCTAACCTTGGATAAAGGTGCCGTCCGCAAATTACGTGAAGCGGGCAGCAGTCTGCTGGCGGTGGGAGTGAAGGCGGTGGATGGTTCTTTCCGCCGGGGCGAAGTGGTGGTGTGTGTGGACGAGCGGGGAAGGGAGGTGGCACGTGGTTTAATAAACTATGATGCCTTGGAGACCATGCGCATTATGGGGCGTCCCAGTGGGCGCTTCGAAGAGATCCTGGGCTACATTGACCAGGAGGAATTGATTCATCGGGACAATCTGGTGTTAATTTAGCGTGATTTCGCGCACCCAACAAAAAAGCCGGCATCGAGCCGGCTTTTTTGTTGCTATTGTCCCTACATGTCAGGCCATGGCCTTGATGTTGGTGTTCAGGCGGCTCTTGTGGCGGGCAGCTTTGTTCTTATGTACGAGCCCCCGGTTGACCGTGCGGTCAATCACGGGCACGGCGGCATCGTAAGCCTTGCTTGCCGCTTCCTTATCGCCGGAATCGATCGCGCTGATCACCTTTTTAATGGAGGTGCGCATCGTGCTGCGGCGTCCTGCGTTCTGCTGGCGCTGCACTTTCGCCTGGCGGGCACGCTTTGCGGCTTGCGCTGAATTGGCCAAGATTACTCTCCTGTGAAACTGGGTTGGCTAAAAAATCAGGCATTATTCTAGAGCCTGGGCGCTTTGTCAACTTGCCCCCAGACTTGTTTTAATCAGTAAGTATATCACGCTGCCACCTATGGCGGATACCGGCAGGGTGAGCACCCAAAATAGGATGATACGCCTGGCCAGGCTTCGCCTGATCAAGTGGCGTTTGAATTGCTTGCGGATATTTTTGAGTTCGGCCTTGTTGAGTTCGACAGCACGGCAGTCTTGGTACAGGCTGTTGAGCATCTCCTGCTTACGTTGAACCGTGGCGCCGCGCAGTCGCGCCAAAAACCGTTGATGTGCCACCACATCTTTATCCGCGAAGCACTTGCGTATTTTTACTAAAGTGGTCTGTTCGATCAGGGCAAGTTGTTCGCGCAGCAGTCCGACCCCGAAGATGCTGCCCACGAGAATATGAGTCGTGCTCACTGGAAAGCCGAAATGAGAGGCCGCAGCGATAATGAAGGCGGCTGAAATGATGATGCAAAAGGCCCGGATTCTGTCCAGTTCGGTAAGGTCATTGCCGACGGTTCGGATGACCCTGTGACCATACAGCAGTAGCCCGAGACACATGCCCAGGCCGCCGAGAGCCAGCGCCCATAGTGGAATAGAGAAACTTGCCGGACTGGTACCTGCAGTTGCGACATGTGCGATAGCGGTCAAGGGCGCGGCCAGATTGGCGACGTCATTGGCCCCGTGCGCGAAGGCGAAGAAAATCGCCGCCAGTATCAGTGGTGGGCCGAATAATTGATTTACGCCACGGCGGTTATTGGTCAGTTTTTGTGACGTCCTGTGAATAATGGGTTGCATGATCAGAAAGGCAGTCGTCGCGATGGCCAAACTGGCAATACTGGGATTTTGGATCACCTCCCAGTGTTGTGGAGCAAGCTCGGAGAAAAAGTAATCCGCCAGCAGGAGCGCGAGCAGGGTGAGCATGGCCGGGACCCAGGTGCGGGCAGCGCCGATGAGGTTGGCCTTCTGAATGATGGATTTTTCAATCAGAAAGAGTGCCAATCCAGCGATCAGGGCGGAAATCACCGGGGCAATGACCCAGACCGTGGCGATATTTGTAATCTGTTCCCAGCGAGGTGCGGACCAGCCTCCTGCAATCACACCCGCGCCCAGCAGTCCGCCGATTACCGAATGCGTGGTCGAAACCGGGATGCGCAGATAGGTCGCCAGGTTCAGCCACAGGGCGCCGGCCAGCAGTCCGGACATCAGAACCAAGGCCAGTTGTAGTCCGGAACCAAACTCGTCCTTGTTGAACAGGCCTTGCCGCAGGCGTTCGCTCACCGGATCGCTGGCCAGAAAGGCTCCTGCCAGTTCCCCTGTACCGGCGATCAACAAGGCCGTTCCCAGTGATAGTACGCCGGCCCCTACGACGATGCTGGCGTGGTTGGCCGCGTCATTGGCGCCGATGTTGAGGGCAAGATAAGCAGCGCTCACGGCGGAGGCCATGAGTAGCAGGGGCCAATGCCCGATACCGGGAGTAGACCAGTACACGATGCCGCAGGCAAGTAGCATAAAGCCTGCGCTGATTAAAAGTTTTGCCCTGATTGACAACGCCCTGTCTGTTTGTCCAACGGCATGGGCCGTGGGCGCAGGGCGAATGGGTTTCATCCGGGTGAAAGGCATGCCGTGATTTTATGACAATTTCATTACAGACTGAATGACCTGAGGCCTGCGGAAAATAAAATCACCCGGTTTCATACCCTTTGCGACCATCATGTGCGGTGCTGCACAACACACATTAGCTTGCAGGGGTGAACCATGCCCTCCATGGTTAGGGTGCTCACTCTGAGCCCCTGGAGGCCCGCGTACAAGACACGGCCGGTGTATTTGTCCGCTCACTTTTTTTCGACAAGGGTGGGAATGATCGCAATGTGTCCCGTTCCGCGCCATGAATCTGAAGGAGCGGCGGCTTAAACCGGGGCATATAGTTCATTGCGACTTACTGTCCTCAGCGTGATTCGCAGGCGCGTTTTCTTTGAACTGGGTCGAAGGACCCGTGATCTGCGTCGAAGGATCTGCAATATTTCATGTAATCTTGTGTTGACTGCGTTATGCCGCTTGATTTTGTTACGGCAGATGCTTAAATTCCATGTTAAGTATCCATCATTAGTTGCTGATTCAATGAAAAAATTATTGCATGTTGGTGCGTTGGTTGCGGTTGTGAACGTCAGCCTGTTCGTCTTGGCGGGAGCACAGGCGGGTCCTGTGACAGAAACCGAGGTGTTCAAGGCGGATGCGGCGCAACCCCAGTCCAGGATTAAACACCGTGTCGGAAATGTAAAAGAAAGCCTTCGCATCGAACTGCCGGCACCGGCCAAATCACCGGTTGCGGCCCCGTCTCGGCGTAGCGGCAATCAGGCAGCGCAACCATCCATCGGACCGCGACAGATCGGGTTCGGCCGTGATTTGCCTGGTGAATACGGCAAGGTGTTGGACACCGGACAACTGACCTGGAACGATCTGGGTGACGGTGTTCGTGGTGCGCGCCTGAGCATCAAATCGGAAACCGCAGTGGGCGTGCGTGTTGGCATGCTGGTCTACCGTATGCCGAATCCCGTGTTATTGCGTTTTTTTGATGCAGAGTCCACCTCGGCGCAGGTTTTTGAGGTGACCGGGGCTGATATCAACGCGTCCCTGGATCGCGACCGGGCAGTCCGTGACCCGGATTCCACTCAGCCCCTGCTGTACTGGTCGCCGGCCGTGGATAGCGCCACCCTGGGTGTGGAAATCATATTGCCGAACGGGGTGAATCCGACGGATCTGGTGATCGCCATGCCCCGTCTTTCCCATTTTTTCACTTCAGCCGCCAATGATCCATCTGACCACACACTCGGTGTGGGCGATTCGCAAGCCTGCACCCTGGACTACAGTTGTTATCGGAATAACTGGGACGATGTGGGCGTAGCGGTTGCCCGCATGATTTTCACCGTCAACGGGTCCTCTTTTCTGTGTACGGGCACCCTGGTCAACGACCTGGATCCCACCAGTCAGATTCCCTATTTTCTCACTGCCAGGCACTGCATCTCCGAGCAGAATGTGGCCTCCAGCCTGCAAACCTATTGGTTCTACCGCAGTCGCCATTGCGGCATAGACCTGCTGAGCACGGATGTCTTCGGCATGTTGTACCCCAATCTGGAGGTACGTCATGGGGGAGCCACATTGCTGGTCGACATCGAGAAGACGGACACCAGCCTGCTGCGTCTCAATGTGCCGCCACCCGACGGTACCAATCTGTTGGGCTGGGACACCAATCAAGTGGCCAGGCGCATCAGTATAGTGGGTATCTCGCACCCGGCCGGTGATATGAAGAGAATCAGTTTCGGCGAGACCCGGGGTTACGGTACCTGCTATCTGCCACCGAATCCGGATTCCGCTCAAATCTTCTGCTCCCCGTTCGATGACGGCAACTATATTCTGCTGTCTTACAAGGAAGGCATGGTGGAAGGCGGCAGCAGCGGTTCTGCGCTGATCGATCCCCGGTCCCGAAAGGTGATCGGTACCCTCACCGGCAGCAATGCCTCCTGCGACAACCCTGAGTTGGATGTGTACTACGGCCGCTTCGACGTCGCCTATCAGGAAGGCCTGCAGCATTGGCTTGGGCAGACCGGCAGTTGCATGGTGCCGCCCGGCAGTTGGGCGTATTGCAACAATCCGGCTTGTGGCCCCTGCGATGTGGGTGAGGGCGATTGCGATTCCGATGCCGAATGCGGCACCGGACTGGTATGCAGCAGGAACGTGGGCGCGGACTATGGTTTTCCCTCCACCACGGATGTCTGCCAGACGCCTGACAGCGCGCCTCCGGCCGGCGCCTGCGAGAAGCCGATCGGATCCTGGGAATATTGCTCCGATCCTCTGTGCGGTCCATGCGATACCGGTGAGGGTGATTGCGACTCGAATGCAGAGTGCAAAGTTGGATTGGCCTGCCTGGATGACGAGGGTGCGACCTATGGCTTTCCGGCCACGGTGGACGTATGCGGAACGCCGCCGACCGGGGCCTGTACCCTGCCGAATGGCGACTGGGGCCTTTGCTCAGATCCGTTGTGCGGGCCATGCTCTGCCGGCCAGGGAGATTGCGACAGCAATGCGGAATGCAAGGCAGGTCTGGCCTGCCTGTTCAACACAGGCGCAAAATACGGCCTGCCGGATGCCCAGGATGTGTGTGATGTACCCGTTGCAAGTACCTGCAACCGCAGTGTTGGCGATTGGCAGTATTGCCAGGATCCTGCCTGCGGCCCATGTACCGAGGGTCAGGGCGACTGCGAAAACAATGCGGAATGCGCCCCGGGCCTGAGCTGCAGGAGCAATGTCGGCGAGCAGTTCGGCCTGCCGGCCAATATGGATGTGTGCATGCCCTGAACAGGGGCCAACCCGCGCGGAGATCGCCGCGCGGGTGTCGTTGCAAAGAAATCTGTCTATCCCGTTCAGCATTCGTTCATTGACCCAATCATAAACTGTGGGTGAGTCAAGGGGTACACCCCCGGATACCACCAGATCAGGAGATGGGAAATGAACAAGATCGCCACCACCACCTTTGCCGCCATTATCGCCGCCACTGCAAGCAGTGGTGCCTTTGCGCGTCATGGCTCTGACAATATTCACTACGCCAGGGTGGTCTCGGCCACGCCGATATACGAGACTATCGAGATCAACCGCCCTACGCAGGAATGTTGGGATGAACGGGTTGTGCAGCGCCGTCACAGACCGCATGCCGGTACCCTCGCCGGCGGAATCCTCGGCGGGGTGATAGGTAATCAGTTTGGACATGGCGGCGGCAGGGCCGCGATGACAGTGGCGGGCACCCTGATCGGTGCCTCCATCGGGCGCGACATCAGTCGCGGTCATAGGGCCCGCGACTATGTCACATACGAGCGTCGTTGCGAGACAGTGGACCGCTATGAAACTGAAGAGCAAGTGGTGGGCTATGATGTAAGATACCGCTATAAGGGTGAAATCTACATGACCCGCACCGATGAACACCCGGGCAAACGCATTCCCATCGAAGTCTCGGTGAAGCCCGTGAACTACTATTGATCCAAGAGCATGAAAGCGCGCCACTCACTACTGATCCTGACTGTGTTGTCCGTACTGTGGGCGGGTGGCTCTGCGCTCGCCGGACAACCGTACGGACCGCGACAGATGCTGATGGCGCGCGCCTACAGTCTGGACGAGGTGGTGTCGGGTGTGAAGCGCGATCATCCCGGCAAGGTGTTGTCAGCGGATACGGTGCATCAAGACGGTCGGTCGGTGCACCGGGTGCGCATTATCGATAATAAGGGCCGTGTACGCGGTCTGCGTTTCGACGGCGAGACCGGAAAGCCACTCAATCGAAGCCGGAGATAGCGGACCATGCGCATCCTGGTGGTGGAAGATGAAGACCGGCTGCGTGAACAACTGGCGGCCGGCCTGAAAAAGCAAGGTTACGCCGTGGAGCAGGCCCCGGATGGCGAGGAGGGTCTGTATCTGGGGGAGGAGTTCGCCCTGGACCTCGCCATAATCGACCTGGGCCTGCCGGGCATGTCGGGTATCGAACTCATCCGCCGCCTGCGCGTCGCCGACAAGGCCTTTCCCATCCTCATACTCACTGCGCGCGGCAACTGGCAGGACAAGGTGGAAGGTCTGGAGGCCGGGGCCGACGATTATGTGGTCAAGCCTTTCCACATGGAAGAGATCCTGGCCCGGCTCAATGCCTTGCTGCGTCGCTCCGCCGGTTTCAGCCAGCCGGTGTTAAACTTCGGGTCGCTCAGCATAGATACGCGCAGCCAGGCCGTACAGGTGGACGGACTGGCCATCGAATTGACCGCCTACGAGTACAAGGTGCTCGAGTACCTGACCCTGCACCGGGGCGAGGTGGTGTCCAAGACCGATCTCACCGAGCATATCTATGAGCAGGATTATGACCGGGACAGCAATGTGCTGGAGGTCTTCGTCGGCCGCCTGCGCCGCAAACTGGACCCGGACAACCGCTACAGACCCATTGAGACCCTGCGCGGCCGAGGTTACCGCTTCAATCTAAAACCCTCCGCCTGATGCATTCCCTGCACGGACGCTTGATGGTTGCCGCCACCCTGGCCCTGGCCGGATTTCTCGGTGCCACCGGCGTCGCACTCTATCAGGCCTTTCGTGACAGTGTGGAGGCGGCCCAGCGTGAGCGTCTTCTGGGTCATGTATACGCCTTGCTGGCAGCCGCCGAAGAAGATGCGAACGGCCGTATGCTGCTGCCCTCCGCCCTGCCTGACCCGCGCTTCAATAATCCGGACTCCGGACTGTATGCGGTGGTGCGCAACCCCGGCGGAGATTTTACCTGGCGCTCACCCTCACTCACCGGACGGCAGGCCGCTTTCTACCGCACTCAGACCCCGGGACAGCGGGGGTTTCATGACCAGAGTACGGGCAGGCAAGCCCTGCAGGTCATCAATTTCGGCCTCGCCTGGGAGGATTATTCAGGTCAGGAGATGGCATATACCTTCGCCGTGGCCATGGACAAGACCCCCTTGCGCAGGGAGATCGAAGGGTTCAGAACCACCCTGTGGACCTGGCTGGGCGGCCTGGCGCTGATCCTGCTGCTGGTTCAGGGCGGCATACTGCGCTGGGGTCTCAAGCCCCTGCGCAAGGTGGCGGACGACCTGCAAGCCATCGAGGGCGGCCGGGCGAACCGGCTTGAGGGAGAGTACCCAGAGGAGTTGCGTGGTCTTACCGGAAACCTCAATGCCCTCATCGCAAGCACCCAGGCCAATCAACAGCGTTTTCGCAACAGCCTGGATGATCTGGCCCACAGCATGAAGACCCCGCTTGCGATTTTGCGTAATGCCGCGGATGAGCAATCAAGAAGCGAATTCGGCAGCCTGGTGCAGGAGCAGGTGCAACGCATGGACGATATCGTACAGCACCAACTGGGCCGTGCCGTGGTCTCCGGGCGCAGCACCCTGGGGCGGGCCGTGCAAGTCGCTCCCCTGGTAGAGCGTCTGGCGCGCTCATTGGAAAAGGTGTATCTGGACAAATCCATGACGACTCAGCTGGATTTGGCGGCGGACGCCCGCTTCTTTGGTGATGAGGCTGACCTGATGGAAGTGCTCGGCAATGTGATGGAAAACGCCTATAAGTACGGGCGTGGTCTGGTACGGGTGACGGCAGCGTCATTACCGGTGGCAAAGGGCGCCAGGATGGGGCTGCGGCTGAGCGTGGAGGATGATGGTCCCGGCATCGCCCCGGAGCGTGCGGACGATGTCATGCAGCGCGGCCGGCGCATGGACCAGAGCAAACCTGGACAGGGCATCGGCCTGTCCGTGGTCCATGAGATAGTCGCTGTCTATGGCGGAAATATCGCCATTGAACACAGCGTACTGGGCGGGGCCGCTTTCGTCATCCGCTTCACTCCCGCGCCGGGTGCATGACTCAAATTGATGCTGTGCCGCCTGCGGGCGAGATCGGCCTGCGCCGCGAGCGCCATACCGTATTGAGCCGTGGGGTTCAGGATGATGGGTTTCGGAACAGACCGTGGAGATTCATAGATGAAATTGACACAGCACCTGGATTTCCTGGCGATCTGTCTGCTGCCGCTGTTTCTGTATGCCTGCGCCGAGGACGAATCCTTGGGCCTGGTGGGCAGCGTGGAGCGCACCTCTTACGAATTGGCGGCCCCGGTGACCGAGTCTCTGGTGAACCAGCCGGTGGACATCGGTGACCGGGTGGAGGCGGGTGATATCGTGGTCCGCCTGGATGACGAGGTGGCAAGGGCCGAACTGGAGGCGGCAGAGGCGGCACTGGAGGCCGCTCGCGCCACCCTGGTGGCTGCTGAACGTGAGTTCAGGCGTTTTGCCGGTCTGCGCAGCCGCAAGGCAGCTTCCGCCACCGCACTGGACGAAGCGCGGCGGGTACGCGACGAGGCACTGGCCCAGGCCGCAGAACGGCGTGCCCGGGTAAGCCAGGCGCAGAAAAGGCTGCGAGACCTGAGTATTCGCAGCCCTGCGGCCGGCATTGTGGACCAGCGTCCTTTCGATGTGGGTGAACGGGTGCCGGCCGGGGTGGTGGTGTCGGTGGTGGTGGCCGATGCCAATCCATGGGTACGGGTCTGGCTGCCCGCGCGCGCGCTGGCCGGGATTGCTCCGGGCAGTCCTGCACGGGTGCGGATCGAGGGCTATGACCAGGACTTTTCCGGGCGTATCCAGGATGTGGCCCACGAGCCCGAATACACCCCGCATTATGCCCTCACCGAGCGC
>RRYU01008891.1_pt1 | contig 22541 bp, 15 predicted proteins | sample 2162651 | NCBI WGS metagenome assembly RRYU01 (sample SAMN10267283, study PRJNA491782) | microbial mat metagenome | isolation source: biomat in the production well | place: Japan: Minami-Kanto gas field, natural gas well KTG3 | collected 2017-06 | reverse complement strand
CGTCTTGGCTACCGGAGGCGGTGTGGTCCTGCGGGAAGTAAACCGTAGACGCCTGGCCTCTCGCGGTTTGGTGGTCTACTTGTATTGCAGCCCGGAACAGCAATTCGAACGCACCGCCCGTGACCGCAATCGACCGTTGCTGCAGACGGATGATCCGAAACAGCGACTCATCGACCTGATGGCGCAGCGTGATCCCTTGTACCGACAAGTGGCGGATTTGGTTATATCTACCGAAAAACGGGCGGCCACCAGCGTGGTCAAGGAAATACGCCGACGCATCGAGCGTGGCCAGGATTGAGTTCCCGCAGGGTGGACGGCAACTAAACTTCAAAGCTCTTTCAACAACCCATGCACGATGTCTGATTCGATGATGAAAACCCTGGAAGTCTCCCTTGGTGAACGCAGCTATCCCATCTACATCGGCCGCAAGCTGATTGAGAATTCGGAACTATTCGGCCGGCATATTGCAGCTAGCCAGGTGTTGGTGGTGACGAATGAAACGGTCGCTCCCCTTTATCTGGAGCGCTTGAAACAGTCATTGAGCGGGTTTACGGTCAGGGAAGTTATTCTCCCGGATGGCGAGCAATACAAGAATTTGCAGGTATGGAACCGCATATTCGATGCACTTTTGGAGAATCGTTTCAACCGCCGCAGTACGCTCGTTACCCTTGGTGGTGGCGTGGTGGGAGATATGGGAGGCTTTGCCGCTGCCTGCTACCAGCGTGGCATCCCTTTCATTCAAGTGCCCACCACCCTGCTCGCTCAGGTCGATTCTTCTGTGGGAGGCAAGACCGGTATCAACCACTCCCTGGGGAAGAACATGATCGGAGCCTTTTATCAGCCTCGCTGTGTGTTGGCGGATACTGATACTCTCGACACCCTGGAGGACAGGGAGTTGTCAGCAGGTATCGCCGAGGTGATCAAATATGGGCTGATCCGAGACCCAGAATTTTTTAACTGGCTGGAAGGGCATATGGGAGAGCTGCGAGGGCTCGATCATGAAACCCTGTCCTATGCCATAGAACGCTCTTGCAGGAACAAGGCCGAAGTGGTCGCCGCGGATGAACTGGAGTCGGGCCAGCGCGCCCTGCTCAACCTGGGACACACCTTTGGCCACGCCATAGAGACGGGCATGGGTTACGGAACTTGGCTTCACGGCGAGGCGGTTGCAGTCGGCATGTGTATGGCGGCAGACCTGTCGCGGCGGCTGGGCTGGATCACTGAGCAGGACCAAATGCGCAGCGTTGAACTCATCAGGCGTGCCGGATTGCCTGTGAACCCCCCTGAAGAGATGAAACTGGAACGCTATCTTGAATTGATGGCGGTAGACAAGAAGGTGCTGGATGGAGGTCTTCGGCTGGTATTGCTGCGCGCTATCGGTGATTCCGTGGTGACCGGTGAATTCGACTCAGGCGAATTACGCAAAACACTGCATGAGTATCCAGTCCAGGCCGCCTGAGGCGGGCGCTCCTGAGATGCTTGCCGGAATGCCGCAAGTCTCTCCGGACCTCGGGGTCTTTTTCGACTCTCCGGAACACACGCGCCTGACGGATTTGAGTTGTCATCTGGCCGAGAACTCGGCGGATGTGGTTCTGCTGTTGGGTGAAAAGGGAGCTGGAAAGACCACGTTTCTGTATCGCATCACCTCAATGGCGCCTGCGCACTGGGCAATATGCCGGGTGGATGCCAATCCGATGATGCGTCCCGACCAAATGTTAGCCGGTCTGGCGCGCTGTGTATCCGCTCCCGTTGACACGCAGGAAAGCACCAGTGTCCTGAATGCCGCTTTTTCCGCCCTGCGTTTGCAGGGCCGGTTACCGGTGGTGGTGGTGGACGATGCCGGTCAGTTGCCAATGGCTGCATTGATGACCTTGGTACGCCTGCATGAAAGCACCGGCGAGAGCGTACCCCCATTCGCCTTGATATTAATGGCGGAACCCTCTATCGAGCAGACTCTGGCCACTCAGCAATTCCATGCCATGGGGACGGCTCGTTTCAACCGTCTCGAAATTCCCCGGTTGGATCACAGCCAGATTGCTGCATACATCCGTCATTATTTGCGCATGGAAGGGGTGGAGCAAGACTTAAAGCTCAGCAAGGCCCAACTACAGCGCATACATCAGAACAGTGCCGGCCTGCCTGGAAAGGTCAATGATCTGGTAGTACAGGTCCTGCATGACCCGGAACATGGTCGGGGTTTCCCCTTGGCAACGGCTGCACTGGGCCGTTTGAGTGCAATCCCGCCAATGACAAGTGTGGCTTTTTCGGGCCTGATTGTAGTGCTGGCGGTAAGCCTGATTTTTCAGGAAGAGATCAACCGTTTGTTCGAAAAACCGGAGCCACCTGTCCAGCAGCTTAAAGAACCGTCCGGGTTGCCGTTCAGACAATTGGACGAGTCAGAATCCGGCCGTCAGGTCATGGCGCTGCCACTGCCCGCGCAAAAGACCGATGTCATGCCTGACAGTGAAGCTCAGGTGGATAAGACTGAAGCGGTTACTGGGACGGGACAGGGCATTAGCCTACGGGGGGATGTGGCGGCAAAGGGCCTGGCTTCGCATTGGCAATCAGCCCAAATACCGGACTCCAAGGTGTCAAACACAGAGCCAGAGGCAGAGCCAGAGCCAGAGGCAGAGATTGTGCTCTTGCCGGATTCGACCCCTGATCAGGTAGAAGGGTCCACGGCAGCGCCGGATCGGAGCATGGTTGAGGACGTGGTGCAATCAGAAAAGACGCGGCCGGACTTTTCGCCTATGCTCAAGCTTGATTCCGAGTTAAAACCTAAACCGCCATCCCGGTCCAATGCGCAACCCTCTAGCAGATCGGGTAAGTCCGTCCAGAGCATAAAAAGCCAGGCATGGCTGACGGCCCAGCGTCCGGAGTCCTATACATTGCAGATTATCGGCGTAAGCGACGAACAGGCGGCGCTGCAGTTTATCCGCAGCCGTAAGTTCAAAGCCGAGGTTGTGTATTATGAATCCCGCCGCAATGGTAGGCCCTGGTTCTCGGTTCTGCATGGCGTGTATCCAGACAGGGATGCCGCCATGGCCGCCATAGAGCATCTACCAGCCTCTTTGCGCAAGATCGGAGCCTGGCCGAGATCGCTGGGTTCAGTTCAGGCGGATATGAAAGGGCATTAATATTGCCAGGCACAAATACAGCAGTCTGCGTAAAAAAAACTGACAGGCTCAGGCTGGCGAAGAAAGCCATAATTAAGTACTCTACGCGGTTCGCAACAGATGCTGGTTGTTCCGCAGGCTTCGGAAAACCGAGTTGATAACCCAATAGCATGCGTAAGGGCCGGATCGCCTGAGCATCCGTATCGGCGCGGCTTGCCGCCGCGCCCCACAACAAACAAAAGAGGTCTGTGATGAGTCACAGGGCACTCCCCGAAAAACAAGGGCTCTACGATCCTTCCAATGAGCGTGACTCCTGCGGCGTGGGTTTCGTAGCCGACATCAAGAACCGTAGAAGCCATAAAATCGTTCAGGATGGACTCACCATTCTGGAGCGCCTGCACCATCGTGGTGCGGTAGGCGCCGATCCCAAGGCTGGTGACGGCGCCGGTATCCTGGTGCAGATCCCCGATGAATTCTTCCGTGCCGTCGTAGACTTTGAATTGCCGCCTCTGGGCAAGTATGGCGTAGGCCTCGTATTCCTGCCTCGGGGGAAAGAAGACAGGACCAGGATGAAGTCCATTATCGAGCGCCATATCACCGAAGGCGGGCAGGTCGTACTGGGTTGGCGTGACGTGCCTGTTGACAACAGTGACCTCGGCGTCACCGTGCTGCCCAGTGAGCCGGTGGTACGCCAGGTATTCATCGGCTGCGGCAGATGCAATGATCAGGATGCGTTCGAACGCCGGCTGTTCATCGTGCGCAAGAGCATGGATAACCAGATACGCGATGAAGGTTATCAGGTCACGGATTATTACGTGTCTTCCATGTCTTCACGGACGATCAACTACAAGGGCATGCTGCTGGCCCACCAGGTGGGACGGTATTATCAGGATCTGAAAGACGAGCGTTTTCAATCTGCGCTGGCCCTGGTGCATCAGCGTTTTTCCACCAACACCTTCCCTACCTGGGATCTGGCACAGCCGTTCCGCATGATCTGCCATAACGGCGAGATCAACACCTTGCGTGGGAATGTCAACTGGATGGCGGCGCGGCGCCAGGCGATGAAATCTGAGGTGCTGGGTGACGGCCTGGACCGGATCTGGCCACTGATCCCGGAAGGGCAGTCCGACTCCGCCTGCTTCGATAATGCCCTGGAACTGCTGGTGATGGGCGGATACTCACTGGCCCATGCGGTGATGATGCTGATCCCCGAGGCCTGGAGCGGTAATAATCTGATGGATCAGGAGCGGCACGCCTTCTATGAATACCATGCGGCCCTGATGGAGCCCTGGGACGGACCGGCGGCGGTGGCCTTCACCGATGGCCGCCAGATAGGTGCCACCCTGGACCGTAACGGCCTTAGGCCGGCCCGCTACCTGGTGACCAGCGATGACCTGGTCGTGATGGCATCCGAGATGGGCGTGCTGGACATCCCGGAAGAGAAGATCGTCAAGAAGTGGCGTCTGCAGCCGGGAAAAATGTTTCTCATCGATCTGGAACAGGGACGCATCATTGATGATGCAGAGGTGAAGGCGGAACTGGCCGCCCGTCAGCCTTATCAGGAATGGCTTGATCGTACCCAGATTCGCATGGAACGCCTGCCCACGGATGTGGCCCCGATGGCGCCTGATGCGGATACCCTGCTGGACCGCCAGCAGGCCTTTGGCTACAGCCAGGAAGATCTCAAGTTCCTGCTCACCCCCATGATGCTCACCGGCCAGGAACCGATCGGTTCCATGGGCGCGGATAATCCTCCCTCGGTACTGTCCGGGCGTTCCAAACACCTGTCCACATACTTCAAGCAGAACTTCGCCCAGGTGACCAATCCGGCCATCGACCCGATCCGTGAAGAGCTGGTCATGTCCCTGGTTTCCCTGATCGGCCCCCGGCCGAACCTGCTTGACCTGAATGAAGCCGGACAGCACTGGCGCCTGGAAGTGAAGCAGCCGGTGTTGAGCAATGCCGATCTGGAGCGTATCCGCCATATCGAACACAGCGGTGTAGGCGTGTTCCGTACCCAGACCCTGGATATGACCTATCCGGCCACAGAGGGGGCCGCCGGTATGGGCCAGGCCCTGGAGCTCCTGTGCAAAGAGGCGGAGCAGGCGGTGTTGGACGGCTACAACATCCTGATCCTTTCCGACCGCTCGGTAAATCGGGATTACATCGCCATCCCGTCCCTGCTGGCCACCTCCGCCGTACACCATCATCTGATCCGGGCAGGGCTTCGCACCAGCTCGGGCCTGGTGGTTGAAACCGGCGCAGTCCTGGAGATCCATCATTTCGCCACCCTCGCGGGTTACGGCGCGGAGGCGGTCAATCCCTATCTGGCCTTCGACACCATACAGGCCATGCTCGATCAGTTGCCCCAGCGCCTGGATTTCGGCGAAGCACAGAAGCGATACGTCAAGGCCGTGGGCAAGGGGCTGAAGAAGGTGATGTCCAAGATGGGTATCTCCGCCTACCAGTCCTACTGCGGCGCGCAGATTTTCGATGCCGTTGGTCTGAACACGCCTTTCGTGGAGCGTTACTTCACAGGCACACCCACCACGGTGGAGGGCATCGGCCTGGACGAAGTGGCGGAAGAGACAGTACGACGTCACCGGTCCGCCTTTGGTGGCGAGCACGTCTATCGCAAGCACTTAGACGTGGGTGGAGATTACGCCTACCGGCTGCGTGGCGAGGATCATGTCTGGACCCCGGAGACCATATCCAAACTGCAGCATGCCGTCCGCGCCAATGATGCGAACTCGTACGCGGAGTACTCACGCCTGATCAACGAGCAGAGCGAGCGCCTGCTCACCTTCCGTGGTCTGATGGAACTGAAGTATGCCGGTGCATCCGTACCTCTGGACCAGGTGGAACCCGCCAGTGAAATCGTCAAACGCTTCGCCACCGGGGCCATGTCCTTCGGCAGTATCTCCTACGAAGCCCACTCCACTCTGGCTCGGGCCATGAACGCCATAGGCGGAAAATCCAATACCGGCGAAGGCGGGGAAGAGCCGGAGCGCTTCAACCCGCTGGCGGACGGTTCCAGAAATCCGGAACGCTCCGCTATCAAACAGGTGGCTTCCGGACGCTTTGGCGTTACGACCGAGTACCTGGTCAACGCGGACGACATCCAGATCAAGGTTGCACAGGGCGCCAAACCCGGTGAAGGCGGTCAGTTGCCCGGTCACAAGGTCAACCAGCAGATCGCCCGGGTGCGTCATTCCACCCCGGGTGTCGGCCTGATTTCACCGCCGCCGCATCACGATATCTACTCCATCGAGGATCTGGCGCAACTGATCCACGACCTCAAGAACACCAATCCGGATGCCCGCATCTCAGTCAAACTGGTGTCCGAGGTGGGAGTGGGCACGGTAGCGGCGGGTGTAGCCAAGGCGCATGCGGACCATGTGACCATCGCCGGCTATGATGGAGGCACCGGGGCCTCGCCTCTGACCTCCATCAAGCATGCCGGGTCACCCTGGGAGATAGGGCTGGCTGAGACACACCAGACGCTGGTGCTGAACCGCCTGCGCGGACGCATAGCGGTCCAGGCGGATGGCGGCATGCGCACAGGACGTGACGTAGTCATCGCTGCCCTGTTGGGGGCCGATGAGGTGGGTTTCGCCACTGCGCCGCTGATCGCCGAAGGCTGCATCATGATGCGCAAATGCCATCTCAACACTTGTCCGGTGGGGGTCGCCACCCAGGATCCGGAGTTGCGCAAGCGCTTTATGGGCAAACCCGAGCACGTCATCAATTATTTCTTTTTCATTGCCGAAGAGGTGCGCCAGCTGATGTCAAAGCTGGGTTTCCGTACCTTCGATGAAATGATCGGACAGCGCGACCGCCTGCAAATGCGTACTGCCATCGATCACTGGAAGGCCAGGGGTCTGGATTTCACCGGCCTCCTGGTCAAGCCGGAAGTGCCTGCAGACGTGAGCCTGTACCAGTGCGAGCCTCAGGACCATGGTCTCGAAAAGGCCCTTGACCACGAACTGATCCGCCAGGCACAGCCCGCCCTGAACAAGGGTGAGCCGGTCAGTATCGCCATCGACATACACAATTACAACCGCACATTCGGTACCCTGCTTTCGGGTGAAGTGGCGCGCCGATATGGCCACGCCGGGCTGCCGGATGACACCATCTTCATCAAGGCGCGGGGCGTCGCGGGACAGTCCTTCGGTGCCTGGCTGGCCAAGGGCATCACCATAGAACTGGCCGGTGACGGCAACGACTATGTGGGCAAGGGCCTGTCCGGCGGTCGCCTGGTGATCTATCCCCCTGAAGAATGCGCCATTGAGCGGGCCGAGGACAATATCATCGTAGGCAATACGGTGCTGTACGGTGCCATCAGCGGCGAATGCTATTTTCGTGGCGTGGCCGGCGAGCGCTTCTGTGTCAGAAACTCCGGCGTCAGCGCCGTTGTGGAGGGTGTGGGTGATCACGGCTGTGAGTACATGACCGGAGGCATCATGGTTTGCCTTGGCCCCACCGGACGCAACTTCGCTGCGGGTATGTCGGGAGGCATCGCCTATGTACTGAATGAGAGCGGAGACTTCAATGATCGCTGCAATATGTCCATGGTGGAACTGGAGCCTGTCACCGCGGAAGACGATGCCCTGGAGGCCCTGGACCACCAGGGAGGCGACCTGGAGACCGCCGGCCGGGTGGATGTCAGCCACGACATGACCCGCTATGACAGCCTGCGCCTTCGAAAGCTGATTGAAAACCACCTGCACTACACCGCCAGTCCGGTCGCCAAGCGCATCCTTGATGATTGGGGCTCCTACCTGCCCAAGTTCGTCAAGGTCATGCCCGTGGACTATCGTCGTGCACTCAGCGAGGTGCATAACCAACAGAGCCGACCACCCCGAGCGCCGCAACCGCTGAAAGGAGTGACCGAACATGGGTAAACCCACGGGCTTCATGGAATACAGTCGTACCGATCGCAGCTATGCCCCGGTCAGTGACCGGGTGATCCATTATCACGAATTCATCATTCCCCTGAGTGATACAGAAGTCAGCATACAGGGCGCGCGCTGTATGGACTGCGGCATACCCTACTGTCACAGCGGATGTCCAGTGAACAACATCATTCCGGATTGGAATGATCTGGTGTATAGGGGTGACTGGCGTGGTGCGATAGAGGTACTGCATTCCACAAATAATTTTCCTGAATTCACCGGGCGGGTCTGCCCCGCCCCGTGTGAGGCCTCCTGCACCCTGAATCTCGACGACAGTCCGGTGACCATCAAGACCATCGAGTGCACGATTGTGGACCGGGCATGGGAAGAGGGTTGGATCAAGCCCCAGGTGGCGCGCCGGCGCAGTGGCAAAAAGGTCGCTGTTATCGGCTCCGGTCCCGCAGGACTGGCGGCCGCCCAGCAGCTGGCACGGGCCGGACACAAGGTCGTGGTGTTCGAGAAACAGGATAAGATCGGTGGGCTGCTGCGCTACGGCATTCCCGACTTCAAGCTCAATAAACGGCTCATCGACCGGCGCATGAGTCAGATGCGTACCGAGGGCGTTGAGTTTCGTACATGCGCCCATGTGGGCAAGGATGTGAGTGTCAGCCAGTTGCGCGAGGATTATGCCGCTCTGATCCTGGCCGGTGGTGCCGAGGCGCCCCGCGACCTGCCGATACCCGGCCGTGAGCTTGGCGGTATTCACTTCGCCATGGATTACCTGCGCGCCAATTCCAAGCGGGTACAGAACGTATATGTCCCGGATGAAGAATTCATCAGTGCCCAGGGTAAGCGGGTCCTGGTCATCGGCGGCGGTGATACCGGCTCCGACTGCATAGGCACCTCCACACGCCATGGGGCCGTTTCGGTCACCCAGATAGAGATCATGCCGAAACCTCCGCAGAAAGAGGACAAGGGCCTTACCTGGCCTGAATGGCCCAACAAAATGCGTACCTCAAGCTCCCAGGAAGAGGGCTGTGAGCGCATGTGGTGCATCAGCACCAAGCGTTTCATCGATGACGGGAAAGGCCATGTCAAAGCCGCGCTCTGTGTAAAGGTGGAGTGGCATCAGGACTCATCCGGCCGCTGGAAGATGTCAGAGGTCGAGGGCAGCGAATTCGAGATCCCCTGCGAACTGGTGACCCTGGCCATGGGTTTCGTACATCCAGTGCATGAAGGCATGCTCAAGGAGTTGGACGTGGCTCTGGATCAGCGCGGTAACGTGCAAGGACCCACCGAGGGATCCATGGCCTATCACACCAGCAAGGACGGCGTGTTTGCCGCAGGCGACATGCGCCGGGGACAGTCCCTGGTGGTATGGGCCATCCGAGAGGGGCGCCAGTGTGCACGGGCAGTGGATATATGGCTGATGGGTTATTCCGATCTGCCGATCTGAGCAACGTCTGAGACAGTGATTATCATGGCGGCCGGTGGCCGCCATGTGACTTCAACATGAAGCAAACCTGCCCAAGGCTGGGTGTGTCGCCAGCGCTTCAGGGATTAGCGTCAGCATTTGATTTGTATCAACAGATTACTGTCGAGATTGCCACTCCTATCACAATAATTCCTCTCATTGTGTTCCAGAATACCCCTCTTCTTTGATTCCATGCCTGGAGGGGTAGCAATGAGCAAATCCACCGAGCAAGATTCTCTTCCTGCTGTGTCTGAGCGCCGTGATTTCCTGAAGCTGGCAGGTGGTGTCGGCTTGGCGGGTGCGGCCTTGGCCTATTCTTCCGGTGTTCAGGCCGATGGCAATGGCCAGAGCGTTTTCCAAGTCAATCCTAACTGGCCGGACAGAGTGTTATGGAAGAAAGTTCGAAAGGCGTTTGCACTGGACAAACAGACTGTATACATGAATATCGGCACGACGGGCTCCATGCCCAGCCATGTGTTGCACAATTATGAACGCTATAACCGGCTGGTCGCCAGAGAGCCCTGGGATATGGGTGGGGAATGGGGTGGATGGCCTTACCTGACGGAACTGGTGAAGGACATCGCTCCCCAGTTCGGCGCCAGGGCCGACGAAATCGTCCTGTCCCGGAATACCACGGATGGGATGTGCACCGTGTTGGGTGGCCTCAACCTGAAACCCGGCGATGAAATACTCACGACCCATCATGAGCATGTGGCCGCGGTTTCCCCGCTGAAGCTTGCCGCTCAACGCTACGGGGTCGTTGTCAGGTATTTAGACATCCCTGTATTCCCACAGGATGCCCAGGAGTATGTCGACGTGTTTGCCGCTGTCGTCTCAGTGAAAACGCGCTTGATCGTATTCTCGCATATCACCTACAAGACCGGTGCGAGGCTTCCAGCTCAGGCGATTTGCGCCATGGCGCGAGACCATGGCATTCCGACCCTGGTCGACGGCGCCCACAGCATTGGCATGCTCGATCTGGATTTACATGCCATGGACTGTGACTTCTATGCCGGCTCAGGGCATAAATGGCAATGTGGGCCAGGCGCCACGGGCATACTCTATGTCAGGGACAACATGTCCCGCCTGAACGAGTATTGGACAAAACCTAAGGAGCCTGAACTTAATTTTTATGCCATCAACTCGTCATTGCACCACTATGCCGCGTCGTTCGGATGGCATACGGCGCTGCAATACATCGGCAATGACAACTATCCGGCCAAGCGAGCACTTTCCGACTCCTGCAGTATGTGGCGGGATATCGGTCGCGGGCGCATCGAGGAGCGTATTCTCGACCTGGGCGCGCTGTGTAAATCCCTGATCAGTGACTCGTTCGACGAGGCGACCCTGTTCTCTCCTGATGTGCCGGGATTGACCAGCGGCCTTACCAGCTTCAATCCTTTCCCGAACGTGCACGACGGAAATCTACCGACCCTGTTCCGTGACCGTTTACGGGAGGAGTATGGCTATATCATCCGCACCACGGATTTTCACGTACATACAGATGACCCGATGCCTACCTATGCCCTGCGCATTTCCACGCACCTGTTTCATGACGAAGCGGACGTGGTCGGGCTGATCGAGGCCATGGCGGCCTTGTACCAGGACATGAGTTGACGCGGGGTTAAACCCCGGAGATCAAGGCCTGAATTCCCTGGGCAGAAAATTGAAATCGGCACGGGCCTGCGTGTGATCGTAGACCAGATCCCGGTTCATCCGGTTGGCCATCTCCGGACCCAGATAGGCGTATCGGGGCAGCAGGCCCAGCAGACGCAGGAACATGCGCAACGGAGGAAGGGGTACGTGTATCAGCCTCGGCTTCAGACCCTGGCCCGCGAATATGCGCTCAACCATACGAAAATATGGCAGGGTTTCCCCGCCACTGAGATTGTAATCCCGGTTGACTGTTGTTTCGTTCTGCAGGGCATCGATACAGGCTTGTGCCAGATCGCAGGCATGCACCGGCTGCCTTAAACCAGTACCGTCCCCGGCAATGGGGAAGAAATGAAAACGGCGGACAAATCGGGCGATGTTGCTGACGTTCTGGTCCCGGCCCAACCCATATATCAGGGTTGGCCTGAACAGCGTCCAGCTCATGTTGCGGCGCACGCAATTTCCGATAATGTCTGATTCAGCGATGACCAGCCGATTTACGATTTCACGTTCCCGCGGGTCGCGGGAGTCCTGTTTACCAAAGCGGCTGGTTGAACTGAAGGCGATTACGCGGCGGATGCCGGCGCGCGCCAAGTCGGGCAAGTGGTGAGGCAGGCTCCAAGCCGGGGCAAGGTGGATGGCAGCCTCGCAGCCTATGGCAGCCTGCAACAAGGCCCCCGTTTGTTGTAAATCAGCCTGAAGCCAGTGTATTGACTTTGTATGCTCATGCGTTCGCCGGCTAATCGCACGAACTTCGTGGCCGTTCTCAAGCAGGAGAGGTATCAGGCAATCGCCGATTTGGCTTGATGCTCCGGTAAGCAGTATGCGCATAGGCCGAGTTACTCATATAAAAATTGAAGGTTTAAGATTGAATGCCCGCCTCATCATAAAACCTTTTTTTTTATCCTTGGTTGCCTCCCGTCTCCTCCCAGGAGATTCGTACCGCTGCAAGTTTACGTGGCCTTGGTCTTGATTCACTATGGTATTACCCAAGATATGCGCCATACAGCTTGAATAGAGGAAAAGCTATGCATGACGATACAAAGCAGGAGGCCGTCTCTGCCGGTCTTTCCGTGGAAGTCAACGCAGATTCCATGCGCCAGCAGGTCCGCAATGATTATGCCTCTGTCGCTCTGGCAAACGACAGCGGTGATTGCTGTGGCACGGTGTCCTCCTGCTGTGGTGTGTCAGATGATATTGCCATCAATACACTCATCTCCACCCGTCTTGGCTACAGCGAACAGGACCTAGTGTCTGTGCCCAAGGGTGCGGATATGGGGTTGGGGTGCGGCAACCCCAAGGCCATTGCGGACCTGCAGGAGGGGGAAATTGTGGTCGACCTGGGTTCAGGTGGAGGCTTCGATTGTTTCCTTGCTGCCCAAGAGGTGGGTGGGAACGGTCACGTGATCGGGGTGGACATGACGCCGGACATGATCAGCAAGGCCAGGCGCAACGCGGAACAGGGTCGATTCGAAAATGTGGAGTTTCGCTTAGGGGAAATCGAACACCTTCCGGTGGGAGACGCCACAGCGGACGTCATCATCTCAAATTGCGTGATCAATCTGTCTCCGGACAAAGCACAGGTGTTCCGCGATGCCTACCGCATACTCAAGCGGGGTGGAAGACTGGCTATCTCAGATGTGGTGGCGACCACGGATCTGCCTGAGGAGATGAGCAGCGACCAGCAACTGATCTCGGGCTGCATGGGTAACGCCAGCCAGATTGAGGATGTCCGGAGCATGCTGGGGCATGCCGGTTTCGTGGATATTCGCATCTCACCCAAGGACGAGTCCCGGGAGTTCATCCGTGATTGGGCGCCAGGGCGGGGAGTGGAAGACTATGTGGTATCGGCAAGCATTGAGGCACGAAAACCCGTGTGATCCGGTTTGCGGAACAAGCAAAGAGTGGCTGTGCCTGATAGGATTCCTTGATGGAAAGATCTTCCAGCAATTGTGACAGCAAACCTGCCGTGCTTGACGCACAGGAACTGGCCGAGACCATAGCCGCCAGTTATCCGGTACTGGTCGTGGATCCGGTACAGGAGATTTCACGCGCTGAACGCAGTGCCGAGCACTGCCAGCTATTGCTGCTGAGTATCGAAGAACTGGACAGGCTGGAGATCAAGGATTCAGTGGATCGGATCGTGGTGCGGGTAGCGGAGCTGATCCAATCCACCATCCGCCAGACAGACATTCTTGGTAGATTGGACCACGCAGAATACGCGCTCCTGCTTCCTGCCACCGATCACGAAGGTGGGATTTGGGTTGCTCAGCGCACCTGGCGTCTGATCGAAGCCGCACCACCGCAAGTGCAAGGGGTGGCATTGCCGGTATCGGTGAGCATAGGCATGAGTGGTTTTCGTCATGGAGACACGCCACAGGCCCTGATTGGCCGGGCACAGGAAGGCAGGTTACACGTGGTCCGTGCGGAATCCGGTGCTTGAGGTGTCTGTCTGACACGGATGGCATTGATGACTGGCGCGCGTCAGACAGGCACCGAGGGCTCAGCTGATTTCGACCAGTTCCAGGGCAAAGGTAAGGTCCTTGCCGGCCAGGGGGTGATTACCGTCCAGTTTGACTTGAGTGTCGTCGAATTCCACTACTGAGAAACTCAGGGTCTGTCCCTCCGGACCCTGTGCGTTCAGCACCATGCCTGGTGCCAGTTCGATGTTATCTGGCATCGCGCTGCGCGGCACGTCCTGAACCATCTCAGCATTGTGCTGACCGTAGGCATCCTCGCAGGCAATGGTAACGGTCTTGGAATCGCCGGTGCTCATGCCGGTAATGGCGCTGTCAAAGCCTGGGATTACGCTGCCACTGCCCAGGGTGAACTGCAGGGGCTCGCGTCCGCGGGAAGAGTCGAATTCCGTACCGTCGGTTAGTGTGCCGGTATAGTGAACGCTAACCGTATTGCCGGATTGGGCTTGAGTCATTTCTGGGTGCTCCTGAGTGAGCCTGCAGGACGAGACGAACGTAACGCGAAGCCCTGTTGGATGCGGGACGCGGGTGTTCCGCAACGGGAGACAGGCGGGGTTTATAGAACACCTTAAGTTAATGGTGTCGTCGTGAAAGTTCAACCCGGGCCTGATAATCCGTTGGTGATGCGGCGCGCATTATCTCGCGCCGCATCACCAAGGCAACCATCTGCGTTCATGATACAAAGCTCTAAACATCCTTGATCTGGTCATGGCGGCAAATCCACACTGAAGGTGGCGGGTATCGGCCAGATGTCATTTGCGCCAGAAGCTGGGCGACAACAGCACCAGCAGAGTGAAGATCTCCAACCTCCCCAGGAGCATGGCAAAACAGAGTATCCACTTGGCCGCGTCGTTGAGGTCGGCGAAATGGGGTCCGACCCTGGCCAGTCCCGGTCCCAGATTGTTGATGCAGGCGGCCACGGCGGAGAAGGACGTCATGAGGTCGATTCCAGTCAACGCCAGAGCCAGGTACATGAATGTGAAACTGGCCACGTAGAGGGCGAAAAATCCCCATACCGCGTCGAATACCCGGCTGCCGATGACCTTTTCGCCGATGCGTATCGGGATCTGCGCATTGGGATGGATGAGACGCTCGATTTCTCGCATGCCCTGTTTGACCAGCAGCAGTATGCGGATGACCTTGATGCCGCCTCCGGTAGAGCCGGCGCAGCCGCCAACGAAACTGGAGAACAGCAGCAGGATCTCCAGGAAGCCGGGCCAGACGTAGAACTCCGCCGTTGTGAAGCCGGTGGTGGTGCCTATGGATATGGCCTGGAACAAACCGTTGAAAAAGGCCCCTTCCCAGAAGATGTAGGTATCCGTGTAGTAAAGTGCCACGATCACGGTAAGAGAGACTGCCGTCAGTATCTTGAGATAGAAGCGGAACTCCTCGTCGCGCCAGTATATGCGTGGGTCTTTGCTGCGCCAGGCCACGAAATGCAGGGCGAAATTGACTCCGGCGATGAGCATGAACACGACGGCGATCATCTCAATGGCGGTGCTGTCGAAATAGCCCATGCTGGCGTCGTGGGTGGAAAATCCTCCGATGGCCACGGTACTGAAGGAGTGGCCTACGGCGTCGAAGGGCGTCATCCCCGCTATCCAGTAGGCCAGACCACAGGCGATGGTCAGGCCCAGGTAGATGTACCACAGGGCCTTGGCTGTCTCGGTGATGCGCGGTGTGAGTTTGGAGTCCTTCATCGGCCCCGGTGTCTCGGCACGGTACAGCTGCATGCCGCCGATACCCAGCATGGGCAAGACCGCTACCGCCAGTACTATGATGCCCATGCCGCCCAGCCATTGCAGTTGCTGGCGGTAGATCAGAATGGAATGGGGTAGCTCGTCCAGCCCTACGATCACGGTAGCACCGGTGGTGGTGAGTGCCGAGATGGATTCAAACACCGCATCGGTGAGCGAGATGTGTGGGTCGTCTGAAAGCATGAATGGCAGAGATCCGGACAGGCCAAGCACGGTCCAGAACAACACTACGACCAGGAAGCCATCGCGTACCCGCAGTTCCTGGCGGCGATTACGCACCGGCAACCAGATCAGCCCGCCCGCCATGAGCAGGAGCCCGAAGGCCACGATGAAGGGTTCGACCGAGCCGGTGCCGTATCCCCAGCCGACCATGGCCGGAGGCAGCATGCAAACGCTGAACAGCATGAGTAGCAGGCCGAGAATGCGTTGCACTGCAAAGATGTTCATACAATGGCGCCCTTGAATGCACAAGGCAAGCCAGAGCGGAGGCAGTATTCAAAAAGCCTGTGTGGGCCATACACTGCACCACCCCGCATTCCGCGCTCCGCATTGCACATTACAGAAAAGTGACTCCGACCTGAAACAGCTTTTCAACTTCCGGTATGCGCCTTTTGTCCAGCAGGAACATGATGACATGATCCTCTGGCTGTATGACCGTGTCGTGGTGAGCGATCAGCACCTCGTCACCACGCACGATGGCGCCGATACTGGTTCCCTTGGGCAGTTTGATGGTCCCGATGGGGCGGCCCACGACCTTGGAGGAGGCCTTGTCGCCATGGGCCACCGCCTCAATGGCCTCCGCCGCCCCCTTGCGCAGGGAATGCACCTGTACCACGTCGCCGCGGCGTACGTGTGTGAGCAGAGTGCCGATGGTCGCCTGCTGTGGTGAGATGGCGATGTCGATGCTGCCATGTTGCACCAGGTCAACGTAGGCCGGGCGATTGATCAGGGCCATTACCTTGTGCGCGCCCAGGCGCTTGGCCAGCATGGCGGAGAGGATATTGGCCTCATCGTCGTTGGTGACAGCACAGAACACGTCCGTGTTCTCGATGTTTTCCTCCAGCAACAGGTCCTCGTCGGCGGCGTCGCCATGCAACACGATGCTGCGGTCCAGGGCCTCGGCCACCATGCGGCTGCGGCGCAGTTCCCTCTCGATGATCTTGATTCGGTAGTTGTGCTCCAGGGCGCGGGCCAGACGCTTGCCGATGTTTCCGCCGCCGGCGATGATCAGGCGCCGGTAGGGTTTTTCCAGCCGGCGCAGCTCGCTCATCACGGTGCGTATGTTTTCTCTTGCGGCGATGAAAAACACTTCATCGTCCGCCTGTACGACGGTATCTCCTTCAGGCTGTATCGCCCGGTCCTGGCGGTAGATGGCGGCCACCCTGGCGTCCGCGTCCGGTGCGTGCTCGATCAGCGTGCGCAGCTTGTTGCCCACCATTGGACCGCCATAGTAGGCCTGCAGCCCCACCATGCGGACCCGTCCGCCGGCGAAGTCCAGCACCTGGAGGGCCCCCGGGTGCTCGATGAGACGGATGATGTACTCGGTGACCAGTTGTTCCGGGCTGATCAGCACGTCGATGGGCACGGCCCCGGCGGAGAATAACTCCGGGTAGTCGAGAAAACCCTGGGAGCGTACCCGTGCAATCTTGGTGGGGGTGTGGAATACGCTGTAGGCCACCTGGCAGGCGACCATGTTGGTCTCATCGCTGTTGGTCACGGCAATGATCATGTCAGCGTCTTCCGCCCCGGCTCGGCGCATGACCTCTGGATGGGCGGCGTGTCCCTGCACAGTGCCAAGGTCCAGGCGGTCCCGCAGATTGTGCAGCAGGTCCTCGCGGGTATCGACTATGGTGATGTCGTTGGCCTCACTGGCCAGGTTGTTGGCCACAGAGGTGCCAACCTGGCCGGCCCCCAATATGATGATCTTCATGTCGGGTGTTTGAGGGGCGGGAGTGGGCAGAGCAGCGGTTTGCGGTAATGTGGATTCGCCAGGAGAAAATCTTTGTTGTAACAACCGTGCATCTGACGCTCACCAATTGTGCATTCCGCATTCCGCATGTCAAATGTGTCTAGCGTCATCGCCGGTCCTTTATCTCCACCCCCAACGAGCGCAGCTTGCGATACAAGTGGGTGCGCTCCATGCCGACTTCCTTTGCCATCTTGCTGACATTGCCCGCGTGTTTGTTGAGCTGGAACTCCAGGTAGGCTTTTTCAAACTGTTCCCGAGCCTGGCGCAGGGGCTGGTCGAAAGACACGGGTATCTCCATCACGGGTGGCAAGACCGCAGGGGCGGTACCCAGGGCGGTCTCGATCTCGTCCTGTCCTATCTCCTCGCCTGCCCCAAGGATGAGCACTCGCTGCACAAGGTTCTTGAGTTCGCGTACATTGCCGTGCCATGCATGGTTGCGCAGGTGGTTCTGGGCAGCCACACTGAAACGCCGGTAGGGCAGTTTTTCATGGGTGGCGAACCAGTCCACGTAGTAGGCCAGCAGTTCCGGTACGTCTTCGTGGTGTTCACGCAGGGGCGGGATATGCAGAGGGACTACATTGAGATGGTAGAATAGGTCTTCGCGGAAGCGGCCGGCCTGTACCTCTTCGTCCAGGTTGCGCTGGGTGGCGGCGATGATACGTACCTCTATCTTCACTGGGTCGCTGCCGCCCAGGCGCAGAAAGGAACCTGTGTCCAGGGCACCTAGAAGCTGGGCCTGGGCCTCCAAATCCATGTCCGCCACCTCGTCCAGAAACAGGGTGCCGCCACTGGCCTGCTCCAGGCCGCCATAGCGTATGCGTCCATTCTCCTCACTACCGAACAGTTCGCGTGCAGAGTTGCCCTTGGCGATGGCGGATACGCCCAGGTCCACGAAAGGACGGTCGCGCCGGCCGCTCTGTGAATGCAGGTAGCGGGCGAAGGTTTCACGGCCGCTGCCTGGCTCGCCCGTGATCAACACCCAGGTGTCGTGCTGGGCTATACGCTTGACCTGCTCGCGCAGGCGCTGCATAAGCGGGCTTTTGCCTGTGGGCTCTGCCACGGGCGCGCTACGGCGGCGCAGGCCGATGTTTTCCCGCTGCAGCTTTTCCGCTTCCTGGGCGCGTTCCACGGTAAGCAGTAGTTTGGCCAGGGACAGGGGTTTTTCCAGGAAGTCGTAGGCACCCAGGCGGGTGGCCTCTACCGCTGTTTCCACTGTGCCATGACCAGACATCATGATGACCGGACAGGGTAATCCATCATCTTCGGCCCATTCCTTCAGCAGGGTAATGCCATCCATGTCCGGCATCCAGATGTCCAGCAGTATCAGGTCCGGCCGACGGTTACGCAGGGCGGTCCGTGCGCTCTCCCCGTTTTCGGCAGTGGTTACTTCATAGTCTTCGTCTTGTAGTATTTCCTGGACCAGATTGCGGATGTCCGGCTCGTCATCCACCACCAGGATGTATGGTGCGCTCATGTTATTTCTCGCTCATCTGCCATATGTGCCCCGCTCGATGCGGGCAGTACCGGAAGTCGTATGTTGATGCAGGCCCCGTCTGCGCAGTTCTCAGCCCAGATGATACCCCCATGTTCCTCCACAATCTTCTTTACGATGGCCAGTCCCAGTCCGGTGCCCTTGGACTTGGTGGTGACATAGGGTTCGAACAGGTGATCCATCACACCCTGTGCGAAACCGTTGCCATTATCCTGCACCCGCATTTCAACATAGCAGCGATCCTCTTCCTCGTGCAGGCGGGTCATGAGCCGGATGCGGCCGTCCTGGGTCTTTTCCAGTGCCTCCTGGGCGTTTTTCACCAGGTTGTGAATGACCTGGCGCAGGCGCACCGGGTCACCGTTGATATAAGTATCGCCAGCGTGCAGGTCCAGGCTGGTCTTGGCCTGCATTCCCTTGTACAGCTCTATCACCTCTTCCGCCAGGGTGTCCAGGATTAAGGGCTCTGGTTGCACCTTGGGTTGCCGGGCGTAATCGGAGAAGGCGTTGACCATGCCTTTCATGGACTCCACCTGCTGGATGATAGTGTGAGTCGCCCGGTCCAGCACCTTGGATTCAGACGCGGGCATGTGCTGCAGGTACTTGCGGCGCAGACGCTCTGCGGACAGCTTGATAGGGGTCAGCGGGTTTTTGATTTCATGCGCCAGCCGCCTGGCCACTTCCCCCCAGGCGGCGTCGCGCTGGGCCTGGATCAGACGGGTGATATCGTCGAACACCAATACCTCGCCGCGCTGTCCGGCCTCCTGGGTGAAGGGGCTGCTGCGACATAGCAGGACCTGACGCCCCTCGCCGCTGAACAGGGTGACTTCGTCGCGCCAGTCTCTGGCGTCATCCCAGCGGCTGCGCAGCAGGTCTACCAGTGGACGCAGCTGAGGGTGTTCCTCGCCCAGGTCCTTCAGGGGGCGTTGCAGGTTGGCGTCCAGGTCCAGGTTGAGTATCTGTTGGGCCGCTGCGTTGGCTGTTCGCAGGCGTTCCTGATGATCGAATGTGAGCACCCCGGTTGACAGTCGGCCCAGTACCTTCTCCAGGTACGCGCGCTGCGCCTCCACTTGCTGATTACTACGCGCCGCACTGTCGCGGGCGCGGGACAGTTGCCTGGTCATGGCATTGAAGGAGGCCACCAGAAAACCCAGTTCATCGTCCTGGCGGGGGATAGGCAGTTGGGTGCTGTAATCGCCTTCGGTCACGGCCCGGGTGCCCTTGGCGATGTCGGTTATCGGCGCCACCAGGCGGCGGGCGCTGTGGAATGCGGCAGTCAGTGCCGCCATCAGGCTGAAGATCACCACCAGGGACAGAGTCAGGCTGAAACTGAACTTGAGGCTTTGACGCAGGTAGGCGAGTTCGCGGTAGCGGTTATAGGCGCCTTCCAGGCGGCCGGACAGCAGACTGACCCGCTCAGAGGTGGGATAGATCCCTTGCAGAATCAAGGGGCGGCCCGTGGGGTCGGCAACCATGGCGCGGATCAGCAGTTCACCGCTTTCCTGTGGGTTGAGAGAGACATATTCGCCGCTGCCACGCAATTGTTTCATGACATCCGGAGTGGGCAGGTCGGGCACCAGTTTGGTGGGATCCTGGTTGATGGAAGCCAGGACCTGGCCGTTGTCCTGCAGCAGGGTCAATTCGCGGGCGCCGGCCTGCTCGCGCAGATCCTCCATGGACAGCGTCAGGGCCGTGGTGGACTCATCCTTGATATCACTGAGCAGGCGTCGGGTGTGGTTGAGTAGTACGCGTTGGTTCATGCCCAGTGAGGATTGGTTGAGTTCCAGGGCGTCTTCCATGGCCTGGTCGATGCGCACGTCAAACCAACTGTCGATGCCATGCAGTAGAAAGTTGAGTGAGTAGTAATAAACTACGGAGACCGGCACCAGGGCGATAATGGAGAACAGCAGGACCATGCGTCCGGTGAGCCGTGAACCCATGGCCTGGCTGCGGTATCGACGTACCAGTTTGATCAGGTTGACCAGCAGGAGCACGGCCAATACCGCCAATCCGATCAGTACTACCGCCAGCAGGGGTACGAAAACGCGGCTCAGTTCGTCGGAGTTCTGCACCGCGTCGCTCATCAGATGCAGGGCAGTCAGCACGAACAGCAGAAAAACGGCCACCGGCCAGACGCCAGGTCGGCGCAGTCGATCGATGAGTCCAGAGGGGGTGTTTGTGGTGCTCATGGTTCCAGGGGCCACTTGGTCCAACCGCTGGACAGATCCCAGGACGGTTTCAGATAGGCCACCGGGCGTAGCGGCAGGGGCAGGGCCTCGATGTCCAGCGAGACTCTGATGTGCATCAGATAGACTTCGTCCTGTTCCAGACGGTCCTGCCGCAGCAGTGGCAGGCCGTTGATTTCGCCCAGGGCGCCGACGGCGGCTGCACGGGTGACGAAGCTCTGCTTGTGACCGTCGGGCAGGCTGACCACCTGATACAGCCTGGACAGTGGCTGGTACCGGATGAGTAAGAGTTGGTGCAGATCGAGCAGGTTTTCCTCCCAGATCCATGCTCCCTCACGGCGTATCTTGATGTGTGTATCGATGGTCAGGGGTACGCCGTTGTCCAGTGCCTCCAGTGCGGTGGGGCTGAAGTTGTACTCCATATGCAGGTTCAGCATGTACTCCTGATCTTGCAGCCGGGTCTCGGCCCGGGTCACAAGGATACCCGCTGCGGCCATGGCCGCGAGACTGAACCCAAGTGCCAGAAAGAACACCAGGGCGTATGTGGTGTTTCTGGACACGAGGTTCACGGGCCTGAATCCTGGGCAGTCTTGCGCAGGCGGGCATAATAAAAGCCGTCCATGTCCTCGTCGCCTGTGAGCAATTGCCGGCCATGTGGACATGCACGGCCCCAGGTCCCCTGGATGGGCACCTCGCAGGCGTTGCTGGTGCGACTCAAAAAGGCCTGCACCCTCAGGTGGTTTTCATCCGGCAACAGGGAGCAAGTAACGTATACTAGGGTGCCGCCAGGCGCCAGACTGGGCCACAGGGTATCGAGTATAAGATCCTGCGTGCGGGTCAGGTTGGCGATATCATGCTCCTTGCGCAGCCATTTGATATCCGGATGACGGCGGATTACCCCGGTAGCCGAACAGGGGGCGTCCAGCAGTATGCGCTGGTAGCTGCGGTCGGCCCAAGGGCCGTTTGGTAGTGTCAGGTCGGCGTCCAGCACTCTGGCCCGGAGTGCGAGCCGTTTTAGATTGGCATGCAGGGGCTGCAGGCGCTCGCAGCCCATGTCCACGGCAGTCAACTCCAGGTCGGGTTCGAGTTCCAATATGTGTCCGGTCTTGCCGCCTGGTGCGGCGCAGGCGTCCAGCACCTGCTCTCCTGCTTTGGCCCCCAGTAGTAGCGCCGCCAGCTGGGCGGCCGCATCCTGCACGCTGACCAGTCCGTCGGTGAAACCGGGTAAATTTTCCACTGCAGTGGGCCGGTCAAGGCGCAGGGCTGTCTGCGCATTGGGCATGGGACGGACAACAATGCCGGTCTCGGCGAGGCGTGCGGCATAGGCCTGACTTGTGATGCGCGCGGTATTGACCCGTAAAACCATGGGTGGGTGGCGATTGCTTTGTGCGACACAGGTCTCCCAGGAATCGGGCCAGGCCTGCTGCAAGCGCTTGAGCAGCCAATCCGGAAAATCGTGCCCGGGTTCCTGAGCAAGTTTTTTTTCCAGTTCCGTCTGGCGGCGCAGGTAGCCACGCAGAACGGC
>RRYU01009333.1_pt1 | contig 22549 bp, 19 predicted proteins | sample 2162651 | NCBI WGS metagenome assembly RRYU01 (sample SAMN10267283, study PRJNA491782) | microbial mat metagenome | isolation source: biomat in the production well | place: Japan: Minami-Kanto gas field, natural gas well KTG3 | collected 2017-06 | reverse complement strand
GGCAAAATCCCAGCCATGACCAAGGTTGCGAGCAGCGATTAACATGCCGGCCAATACCAGTTCTCTTACAGCATTGGCATTTGCACCAGGGGCATTGAACACAGGAACACCCAACTCGGTCATGCGTGGCACCGGGATATTGTTGGTTCCAGCTCCGGCACGGCCAATAGCCTTAACGCTCTTTGGCAGTTCCATGTCGTGCATCTTATATGAGCGGAGTAGGATCGCATCCGGGTTGGAGATCTCAGAAGCGATCTCATACCTTTCACGCGGCAATTTTTTTAAGCCGACTACGGAGATGTTGTTCAGTGTCTGAATCTTATACATATCTAAATTACCTGTTATTTGTTATTTCGCTGGTTACCATTTGTGCATTCAATGATATCTGCGGTGACTTGCTGTTAGCTATTCCGTTTTTCAAAATCTGCCATAAAGTTTATTAATGTCTCCACCCCTTGCTCAGGCATGGCATTGTATATGCTCGCACGCATGCCACCCACAGATCTGTGTCCCTTTAGGGTAACCAGTCCTACCTCTTGCGCCTCGCTAAGGAAGGTGGAATCTAGCTCTGAATTTGCCAGTATGAATGGAACGTTCATCCAGGAACGGCTGTTGGGAACGATAGGGTTGCTGTAAAATTCTGACCCATCAATTGCCGCATAAAGCTTTGCTGCCTTGCGCTCATTGATCTCAGCCATAGCCTGAAGGCCTCCTTTGCGTTTCAGCAATTTAAAGACTAAGCCAGCCAGATACCATGCATATGTCGGCGGGGTGTTATACATAGAACCAGCTTCTGACATAGTTGCATAATTGAGCATGGTTGGAGTTCCAGGCAAAACCTCACCAATAAGATCTTCACGCAGAATTACCACAGTCAGGCCGGCTGGGCCAATGTTCTTCTGGGCTCCGGCGTAAATCATGCCGAATTTGCTGACATCTATCGGACGTGACAGGATAGTCGAAGACATATCCGCAATCAGTGGCACATCTCCCGTTTCTGGTATGTACGGAAATTCAACGCCTTGTATAGTCTCATTCGGCGTGTAGTGTACATAGGCTGCATCAGGATCAAGATTGAGATCAGTTTGAGCAGGCGTTGTTGTAAAATTAGAATCTTCTGTAGACGCGGCTATGTTAACCTCGCAATAGCGCTTTGCTTCGGAGATAGCCTTCTTTGACCAGGTGCCAGTATTGATATAATCGGCACCTGCCTTTCCGCGTAAAAGATTCATCGGAATAGCGGAAAATTGGGATGACGCACCACCTTGCAGAAACATAACCTTATAGTTATCTGGAATACCCATTAACTCACGTAGACCTGACTCAGCCTCTGAAGCAATGGAGGTAAACTCCTTGCCGCGGTGGCTCATCTCCATGACAGACATACCGCTTTTTTTCCAATCGAGAATTTCGTCCCGCGCCTGTTGTAGCACTTCTTGTGGGAGCGCCGCAGGACCGGCACTAAAATTGTAGACTCTGGACATTTACAATATCTCCAAATTTATATATCAAATAGTAATTTTATGAAGCAGAATTCTGTGTTTGAGACTTATATTTTTAGGTCTGGAATAATTCTATTCCTCAACCTCTCCTTCCGTCCCATCATCTTCGCCTGAATCAATGTACGCAATGCGTTCAATCCCGATCAAGCGCTCATTTCCGCTAACATTGATCACCTTGACTCCCTGGGTATCACGCCCCATCACGGAGACATCAGACACTCTGATGCGAACCAGAGTACCGCCATCGGTGATCAACATTACCTCATCCTCTTCGTCTACCAGTACAGCACCTACCTGGCCACCATTACGCTCAGAGGTTTTAATAGAAATCATACCCATTCCGCCTCTGCCCTTGGCGGAAAACTGATCCTGGGATGTGCGCTTGCCGAATCCATTTTCGGTAACTGTCAATATGGTCTTGTCAGAATCGGTTATTATAAGGGATATAACCTTCTGTCCTTCGGCTAATTTTACACCTCTTACACCACATGCGGTTCGACCCATTGGACGAACGTGTGTCTCATTAAATCTTATCGCCTTACCCGCAGAAGTAAACAGCATTACATCCTTACTGCCATCGGTAATTGCAACTCCAATCAGCTGATCATCATCTTTCAGATCAACCGCTATGATGCCACTTGACCTTGGACGTGAGAAATCAGTAAGGCTGGTCTTCTTGACTGTGCCAGAACTTGCCGCCATGAAAACAAATAGATCATCACTATACTCACGAATTGGCAGCACAGCGTTGATGCGTTCACCTTCTTCCAATGGAAGTATGTTATTTATCGGTTTGCCACGGGCTCCGCGTCCTGCCTGTGGTAGCTCATACACCTTCAGCCAGTAGACCCGGCCTCGGTTGGAGAAACATAAAATAGTATCGTGAGTACTGGCAACGAACAGCTGGTCAACAAAATCCTCATTCCTGGTAGTGGTTGCTGATTTCCCCTTACCGCCTCTACGCTGAGCCTGGTATGTGTCCATGGACTGGGCTTTGGCATATCCAGCATGGGATAGAGTTACTACAACATCCTCTTCTGCAATCAGATCTTCCAGGGTTAGATCCAGATGGGTATCCAGAATCTCGGTCCTGCGCTCATCCCCATATTGATCACGCATAGCTACCAACTCTTCCCGAATTACCTGCATCAGACGATCAGAGTTGGAAAGTATGTCCAGCAGATACTCGATTTTTTCCAGAATTTCGCTGTATTCATTCAGGATCTTGTCTTGTTCCAAGCCTGTCAAACGATGCAGGCGCAGATCCAGGATTGCCTGGGCCTGAATCTCGGTCAGGAGATATCCCTTCTCTGAAAGTCCATATTCAGCACCCAGATCCTGAGGCTTGGATGCATCTGAACCGGCGCGTGACAGCATCGCTTCGACCGCGCCAGATTGCCAATGACGTGACAACAGTCCAAGCTTTGCTTCAGCTGGGCTCTTGGCTGCCTTGATAAGAGCAATTACCTCATCGATGTTAGCCAGTGCAACAGCCAGACCTTCTAATATATGGGCCCTATCTCTAGCCTTTCGCAGCTCAAACAGGGTGCGCCTGGTAACCACTTCGCGCCGATGGCGAATGAAGTAAGTCAACATCTGTTTCAGATTCAGCAGCCGTGGCTGGTTGTCAACCAATGCAACCATGTTGATGCCAAAGACGTTCTGCAGCTGCGTATGCTTATAGAGGTTATTCAACACTACCTCTGCCATCTCTCCGCGTCGCAACTCGATCACCATACGCATGCCATCTTTATCTGACTCATCACGTATTCCGGTAATGCCCTCGATCCGCTTATCCTTTACCAGTTCAGCTATCTTCTCCAGCAAGCGCGCCTTGTTTACCTGATAAGGCAGCTCTGTCACTACAATCTTTTGACGATTACCAGAGTCGTAATCTTCAACATGACTTTTGGCACGAATATGAACTCGTCCGCGCCCGGTTCGATATGCCTCCGCAATACCGCTTGCGCCATTGATCAAAGCCGCAGTGGGAAAGTCCGGGCCCGGTATGTGCTGCATCAGGTCTTCAACCGTTGCTTCAGGATTATCGATCAGTTCGATACAGCCGTTTATGGTTTCGGTGAGATTATGGGGCGGGATGTTGGTTGCCATACCGACAGCGATACCGGCGGAACCGTTGACCAACAGATTCGGGATGCGCGCAGGTAGAACCGATGGCTCATGTTCAGACTCATCGTAGTTAGCAGTAAAGTCGACCGTATCCTTGTCAAGATCATCCAACATGCTGTGGGCGATCTTAGCCATGCGCACTTCGGTGTAACGCATGGCTGCCGGGGCATCGCCATCTACGGAACCGAAGTTACCCTGCCCATCCACCAGCATGTAACGTAGTGAGAATGGCTGAGCCATACGGACAATGGTGTCATATACCGCTGTATCACCATGCGGGTGATACTTACCGATGACATCACCGACGACTCTGGCGGATTTCTTGTACGGTTTATTCCAGTCATTTCCCAGTTCATTCATGGCGAAAAGCACACGTCTGTGAACCGGTTTTAGACCATCTCTAACATCTGGAAGGGCACGTCCTACGATTACGCTCATGGCGTATTCAAGATAGGAGTGCTGCATCTCATCTTCGAGGTTTACTGGAAGTACTTCTTTGGCAAATTCAGTCATGGAATCCTAATAAATCGTCTATCTATTTGACCTAGGGCCGAAAAAGGGGAACAACCCCTATTCCGTACAAATAACAGCGGCAAATAACAGCGGCAAATAACAGCGGCAAATAATACCACACTTAGGGTGACCGCTGCTTTAAAAAAAAACGCCTGAAATCGCATTTCAGCGCTTCTGAGTCAGGATCCCATTAATTTCAACATCTTTTTTGTATTTGGCGAGTGTACAACACCCTTTTCTGTGACTATTGCATCTACGAGAGCCGCTGGGGTTACATCAAACACAGGATTCCATGCGTCTACACCAGTAGCTCCAAGACGTTTTCCGCCGCAATTTAAAATCTCATCTGAGTTTCTAGATTCAATTGGAATATCATCTCCGGAGGCCGCAGACATATCTATAGTTGAGGTAGGTGCTGCCACCATCACCTTAACTCCATGGTGTTTTGCAGCCACCGCTAGGCTATAGGTCCCGATCTTATTTGCAACATCTCCATTACCCGCAATTCGGTCTGACCCCACTATCACCCAGTCGATGCCACCAGCCCGCAAGCGACTTGCCGCTGCGCTGTCTGTCAGCAGAGTTACTGGAATATTGTCTTTATGCAGTTCCCATGCAGTAAGGCGCGATCCCTGCAACCATGGCCTGGTTTCATCTGCATAAACCCGTTCAATCTTTCCGTCTCTCCAGGCGCTGCGAATTACCCCCAAGGCAGTTCCATACCCGCCGGTTGCCAAGGCTCCTGCATTACAGTGAGTAATGACGGAAGTAGGTGACTCGATCAGTGAAGCTCCCAGGTCACCAAGACAGCGGTTGAATGCCACATCTTCCTCGTGGATATTAATTGCCTCCTGCAACAGTCTTGGCTCTGGATTATTATCATCAAGTTCTGAGATTAACCGCTCCATACGTTCCAGAGCCCAGAACAGGTTTACCGCTGTAGGGCGGGAGGAGGCCAGAAGATTCAAATCCTGTCGTATCTCCTGTTTCCAATTGGCTCCGTTTGCGTTGTAGCTGTCACGCGCAGCCAAGACTACGCCAAAACCGGCTGTAACACCGATGGCAGGTGCACCACGTACCACCATGTCACGTATTGCATCTGCTGTAGCGGCAGCCGATTGCAGTTCCAGGTATGTCTCTTCAGTAGGCAGAACTCTTTGATCCAGAAGGTAGAGACGGTCATTGGCCCATACAATAGCCTTGTTCGCATCGGCCGCAATTTCAAGTGGTATTGGTTGCATATAGTGTCAAGCCCTTAAAAAGTCTTTTATCTCTTTAACAGAAGCTGTGTATCTTATAGGATTCAGGACTTATATCCATGCGTAAGTAGCGGCTGACGTCACAACCGTGATCAATAATTAAAACCGAAGGTAATGACTTGAATATCGATACTCTTATAGATGCCCGCTGGGTGATACCGGTAAACCCTGATGACAAGGTGTTGGAAGATCACTCTATCGCCATCCATGATGGGCACATACTCGATATCCTACCAACATCTAAGGCTGAAAAATATCAGCCTGAAATCAGGCACATCCTGTCTACCCACGCCCTGATCCCTGGTCTTATAAACACCCACACCCACGCCAGCATGAATCTGTTACGCGGACTGGCAGATGATCTTCCGTTGATGACTTGGCTGAACGATCACATCTGGCCAGCAGAGCAGAAATGGGTAAATGAGGATTTTGTGGCAGACGGCACCAGGCTTGCCGTGGCCGAGATGATGCGTGGTGGCATTACCTGTTTTAACGATATGTACTTCTACCCAGATGTTACAGCTCGGGTATGCGCCGAGGCCGGAATGCGCGCTGTGGTGGGATTAATCATGATCGATTTTCCATCGGCCTGGGCCGGCAGCACCGAGGAGTATCTGCATCGGGGCATCGAAGTACATGATCACTATCGTAAACACCCTTTGATAACTACGGCCTTTGCGCCACATGCTCCCTACTCTGTATCTGATGGGCCTCTGGAAAACATTCGCACTCTGGCTGACGAACTGGGCATGCAGATCCATATACACTTGCACGAGACCAAAGACGAGATCCACCAGAGCCTGGAACGCTACGGTGTTAGGCCGATACAACGCCTGAACGACATGGGTTTACTCTCTCCATCACTTATTGCTGTACACATGACTCAGTTGCTGGATGACGAATTAGAGCTATTTGCAAAGTCCGGTGCCCATGTTGTCCACTGCCCTGAATCAAACCTAAAGCTTGCCAGCGGCTTCTGTCCTGCGGCCAAGCTGCTGAATTTAGGCATCAACATCGCTCTGGGGACCGACAGCGCTGCCAGCAACAATGACCTGAACATGTTCAGCGAGATGCGCACCGCCGCCCTACTGGCCAAGGGCGTTGCCGGGGACGCCAGCGCACTTCCTGCAACTACCGCACTGCGTATGGCAACCTACAATGGAGCAATAGCCTTGGGCATATCCGAGGAAACAGGTTCACTGGAAGTTGGCAAATATGCAGACATTACGGCGGTGGATCTAGGGAGATTAGAATCAAACCCCATCTACCACCCCATCTCACAACTGGTCTATGCCAGCAGCCGGGATATGGTCACAGATGTATGGATTGCCGGCAAACAGGTGGTCAGGACAGGGGTATTAACCACCATGGACCAACGCAAAATTTTGTCAGATTCATCCCATTGGCAGGAAAAAATCAGAGAAAAGTAGTCTACCACCTGGGTATAATTACAAAATCCCTTTTGAAACGGAAACAACTGACATGACAGCCAATTCAGATAATGTTGATCATGATGAGATAAACAAGTTTGAGAAACTGGCCTCCCGCTGGTGGGACCCTAACAGTGAATTCAAACCGCTACACGAGATCAATCCTCTGCGTCTCAACTATATGGATGAGATTGTAAAGCTGAAGGGAAAGAGGGTTTTGGACGTTGGTTGCGGCGGAGGTATTCTGTCAGAGAGCATGGCATCGCGCGGTGCTATAGTAACTGGAATTGATATGGGCGAGGCCCCTCTTGCGGTGGCGAGATTGCACCTTCTGGAATCCGGACTGGAAGTGGATTACCAGCGAATTCCAGTGGAGATGTTGGCCGATGAAAGGCCGGGAACATACGATGTTGTTACCTGCATGGAGATGTTGGAGCATGTCCCAGATCCATCTTCGGTAATTCAGGCATGTGCTGAGCTGGCTAAGCCTGGTGGTAATCTGTTTTTTTCCACCATTAATCGCAACCCAAAGTCATACATGTTTGCAATTGTTGGCGCTGAATATCTACTACGTCTTCTACCCAAGGGAACTCACGACTATAACAAGTTTATTCGCCCATCGGAGATGGACCGGTGGTTGCGCGCCTCTGGTCTCCACACTTCTGACATAATAGGTCTGAGCTACAACCCGTTTACCCAGACTTACAAGCTATCATCCGACGTTGACGTAAACTACATGGTCAGTTGCACCAAGGAAGAGGATGTCTGCTAAACAAGCTCGAAAGGGAAAGTTCAAAATAGTTCTGTTTGATCTGGATGGGACCTTTGCCGACACCGCCCCGGATCTAGCCCATGCCCTGAACCAAACTCTGCAACTGCATGGGAAGCCAGCCCTGACTCTAGAACAGATCAGACCGGCAGTCTCCCACGGCGGCAATGCCCTTATAAAACTTGGATTCAACATTGAGCTTGAAGACAGTAGATTTGAATCCCTACGTCAGGATCTACTGCGCTTCTATATTCAGGACATATGCCTCCACACCACCCTTTTCCCCGGCATGGAACAGCTTCTAAATAGACTGGATGATAATAATATCCCTTGGGGTATAGTCACCAATAAACCGGAATGGCTTACCAACCCGCTGATGGAAGAGCTGCAGATGACCGAACGTGCCGCCTGTATTGTAAGTGGCGACACAACCGCCAACTCAAAACCCCATCCAGAACCGATCCTATATGCATGCAAACTTGCTGGTGGCCACGATCCTTCAGAGTGTATCTATGTGGGTGATGCCAGACGTGATATAGAAGCCGGAAACAGCGCTGGCACCAAAACTCTGATCGCCCTGTTCGGTTATATAGAAGAACATGAAAATACAGATAATTGGGGAGCCGATGGTGCGGTGGAACACCCATCTCAAATCCTTGATTGGCTTGATCTACCAAGCTGACGACTTTGGTAATCTTGCTGATATAATTCAGCATCAAGAAACGTAATCATTAACCCTCATACCAGGAATTGCCAGATGTTCGAATACAATCCTCCCAAAGACCTGCTGAAAGGAAGAACTATTCTGGTAACTGGTGCTGGAGACGGCATCGGCAGTGTAGCTGCAAAGACATTCGCCACTCATGGCGCCACTGTTATTTTGCTTGGTCGTACCATACCAAAGCTAGAGGCGGTATATGACTCCATTGAAGAACTTGGTGGCACGCAACCTGCCATCTACCCCATGAACCTTGAGGGCGCTTCACCCCACGACTATTTTGAGTTGGCTGAAAAACTGGAGCAGGAGTTTGGATCTCTGGAAGGATTACTCCACAATGCCGCTACTTTGCGCCTACTTAGTAGAATTGATGACTATGATGCACAGACCTGGCTCCAGGTAATGCAAACCAACCTGAATGCCCCATTTCTGTTAACCCAAACCTGTCTGCCACTTTTACGTAAGGCACAGGACGCCTCAGTATTGTTCACATCTGATCATGTCGGAAGGAATGGCAAGGCATACTGGGGAGCATATGGAGTATCAAAATTTGGCACAGAGGGTCTAATGCAGATCCTGTCTGAGGAGACTAAAGACAGCAGCGCTATACGTGTTAATAGCATTGCACCCGGACCAACCCGCACAAAACTTAGGGCCCAGGCGTATCCAGGCGAAGATCCAAACAGCATAAAGCTGGCCGAAACAATCATGCCTCTCTACCTGTGGCTGATGGGACCGGACAGCATAGGCAAAACTGGTCTTTCGGTCGATGCAGAAGCGGCAAAACCTATCCCATACAGCGACTAGAAATAAGGGTAAAGCCTGTTTAGTGTCAATTAATTGTCCCTCATTCTGCATCACATAAAATTACCACCTATAACATACTGTATTATTTAATATAATTAGATTATGGCACGCTTTTAGCTAGTGTATCCATAAAGTGATACGGCGATATTTATGGATAATACTATGGATACATATTCTCAAAGTGTTTCAGCTAATCGGAGCAATGACACGCCCCATTTGCCAAAAATACAAGATAATGCAGATGCAATCGATGAGCTGGAGCCTAAAAGACTGGAATTGGCCAGCATCCTGCAGAAAACTCTTGAGCCTAAAGAGTTAGTCGCTCTATTTGCTCGAGAGCTTGGCAAATACATTCCGTTCGACGGTTTGACCTACAATTTCCAAACACTGAATGTGGATATCCAACTTGGTGATCTTACTCAACACAAATGCTCATACGACCTAATGGTAACCGACGAGCAACTTGGCAATATAAATCTGCATCGCGAAGTGCCTTTTCAGGAACGTGAACTAGCCATAGCCGAGAACATGTTAGCTGGACTGCTGTACCCTTTACGTAACACTCTTCTATATCAACACGCTCTTCAATCCGCTACCACAGACCCACTTACCGGAGTAAAGAATCGAACAGCGATGGAGACATCGATGAAGCGAGAGATGGGTCTAGCAAAAAGACATAACACACCGCTGTCATTTATATTGCTAGATCTTGACCACTTCAAATCCATCAATGACAGATTTGGACATCTTATCGGCGACCAGGTACTTCGTGCGGTGGCTAAGGTAGCTGAAGAAACAATCCGCGATTCGGACATTATCTTCCGCTTTGGCGGGGAAGAATTCCTTGTTCTTCTCAGCGGAACAAAGATATCAGGCGCAACTCTGCTGGCCGAAAGAGTAAGAAGTAAAATAGAACAGCTACAGATATTCTCAGATTTAAAGCTACGCATCACTGCAAGTATGGGCGTGGTCACTCTGAGAGAGGATGAAAGCGATGAAGCCGTATTCAAGCGTGCTGACGCTGCTCTCTACAAAGCAAAACACAACGGACGAAACCAAGTAGTCATAGATGACAGTGCTTAATTAGTCTGTCTTGTGGATAATAGGCGCATGTCGCGCCTTATTCTTTTCAACAAACCTCATGGTGTCCTGACCCAGTTCACCGACCATGAAAATCGCCCCACTCTATCCGATTTCATTCATACCAAGGGTGTATATCCAGCCGGACGTCTCGATCGCGATAGTGAAGGCCTAGTGTTACTCACTGATGATGGCAAGCTGCAACACCGCCTGGCCAACCCCAAATTCAAGACCTGGAAAACATATCTGGTCCAGGTGGAAAATATACCCAGTTCAGAAGATCTCCAGCAATTTAGAGATGGTCTTGTACTTAATGATGGTCCTACCCGTCCGGCGAAGGCCAAGCTAATTCCACCACCTAATCTGTGGCCGCGTAATCCTCCGGTCCGGTTCAGAAAAGAGATTCCGACTCAATGGCTTGAGATAAGAATCCGTGAAGGCCGCAACCGCCAGATAAGACGAATGACAGCTGCTATCAGCCACCCTACTCTTCGTTTGGTGAGAACCAGGATTGGAGATTGGGATTTAGGCGGACTGGCGACTGGAGAATGGATTGAACAAGAAGTCTGTTAACCTTATTGCTATGTTATGGTATCTGGAACTTCAAATAGTATAATCTCACATATATCTACAATCCTTACACAGAGACACATTTTGATACCGATGACCCTGAGCAAAATCACAAAGTCTACCGTATTACTCCTAACTATAGGCCTCATATCTGGAAATCTACTAGCTGGAGACATACCGGAGCTACCAGGGGATCCATCCCTAGATGCCTTTCCCGTCTGCTACAAACACACATGTGAAGCAGTAGAAACCCTCTCTCTTACTTCCACAGAGTGGCAGGGGGTAAAAAACATATTTAAAGTCGGTGCAAACAGCCCTGAATCTGAACGTATCTTGATCAAAAAAGCAGTTGCTCAGATGGAAAAAATCATCGGCAAGAAGATCAACACATCTAATGACAAAGGCGGCAATATGGCCGGCATGTTTGCCGACGGCAACCAGATGGATTGCATAGATGAATCATCCAATACCACTACATATCTGGCATTGATGCAGAAAGACAACTTACTTAAATGGCATAAGGTACAATCCACCAAGACCAGAGGATTTTTCATCTTTGGCATGCCTCACACCACTGCTGTCATAAAAGAAAATCAGACCTCAAAAATATGGGCTGTAGACTCATGGTTTCGCGACAATGGCGTAGAACCGGATATTCTACCCATATCCAAATGGAGTGGTGGATGGAGTCCAAAATCTGATTAGATAGATTCAAGGCAAAACCAGACCAACCCCTTATCCAGCTAGCTAAGCTATATCCATGTCAAACAAAAAGAAGGTAATCATCGGCCTCTCCGGCGGCGTAGACTCAGCCGTGGCTGCCCAGCTACTGCTGGAACAGGGCTGTGAGGTAGAGGCCCTATTCATGAAGAACTGGGACGAGGATGACACCGATGAATATTGCTCGGCAGCCATAGACCTGGAAGATGCGCAAGCCGTAGCCGACATGCTCGAGATAAAACTGCATAAGGTCAATTTCTCAGCAGAGTACTGGGATCGCGTATTTGAGTATTTTCTTGCTGAATACCGATCAGGACGTACCCCCAATCCAGATGTGCTTTGCAATCGCGAGATCAAATTCAAGGCATTCTTAGATTACGCCTTGGAACAGGGCGCAGACTATATCGCCACGGGCCATTACGCTCGCAAACATGAATCTGCCGATGGAAGCGTAAAACTCTGTCTCTGCCAGGATGCAGAAAAGGACCAGACCTACTTTCTCTATATGCTAAACCAACATCAGCTCTCCCACGCCCTATTCCCTCTATCAGATCTACCAAAGGATGAGGTACGTAGAATCGCTGCTAAATCTGAATTCCCAAACCATGCAAAAAAGGACAGTACCGGGATCTGCTTTATCGGTGAGCGAAAGTTCAGTGATTTTCTGAGCAGATTTCTACCGGCCAAGCCAGGACCAATGCGTACTCCAGAGGGTGAGCAAATCGGTGAACACAAAGGCCTGATGTACTACACCATGGGCCAGCGCAAGGGACTGGGCATCGGCGGACGTGCAGATACCGATGAGATACCCTGGTTCGTGGTAGATAAAGACCTGGATAACAATATTCTGCTGGTTGCTCAAGGACATGATCACCCTATGCTTCTAAAGTTGGGCCTGGATGCAAACCAACTACACTGGGTCTCAGGAAATCAACCTACCGACTTGCCTTTTAGCTGCCGCGCAAGAATCAGACACCGTCAGCCGTTACAAAAGTGCCAGATCATTTCTATCAATAACGACTGTTGCCAAGTGCGCTTTAATAACAAGCAAAGGGCAGTAACACCAGGCCAATCAATTGTATTCTACAGTGACGACATATGCCTTGGCGGCGGAATCATCGAACAGGCATACTGAGCAAATTGAGAGTTACAAGGCATAGAGAAGATATCTTATGAAATCCGATAGAGACCGCTGTATTGCCTTAGCAGGCATGTTCCAAGTTGCCAACCTAGTAGCCGATATCGCCTATCAAGGCAAACATGATCAGGAATCAGCAAATGCAAGTATCTATAGCCTGTTCCAGATTGATGCAGCTTCAGTTCCCGACGTATATGGTGGACTGGAGGGAGTAGCAACCGGACTAAACCAGCTCATTGGACAATTAACAGGAAAGGAAAAACGCAACACAGAAACCACTGGGTATGTCATTACCATGATGCATCTGGAAAGAAAACTGGCCAAGCAACCAACCATGCTAAAAGACATAGCCGACGGCATCGCGCTTGCCACATCCAGGCTAGAACATTTCCCATTATTGCATCAGAACATACTCGGACAGCTCGCCGATATATATTCACAGACAATAAGTACCATCCAGCCAAGGATAATGGTAAACGGAGACCCGATGCAGCTTCAGAACAGGGACAATATAAACTTCATACGCTCCCTACTATTGGCCGGAATCAGATCAGCCATGCTATGGCATCAATGTGGAGGAACGCGCATCCAGATGATCATGTCACGAAACAAAATCATTGAGAATGCCACCCAACTCATGGATGAGATAAAAAAGTCCAGACACTGACATGCCACAACCAACCCGGTGATGCATGCTATAGTTTATCGTGTATACGATTTACCAGTAGCGTAGAAAAAACCGCAAGCTAAATACGGAGAAAACAATGAAAATTCTTCCCATAGCCACATTGTCATTTGTACTAGTGATTTCGGCATGTTCAGATTCTAACAACAGCCAAAGCCAGCAAAAGCCTACTGCCACAACACCCACAGCTACTATGGAAAAGGCAAAAAGTATAGCTTCTAATGCCGCAGATAAAAGCAAAGAAGCAGGTACCGCTGCCATGGTTAAAACCAAGGAAATTGGTACTGCCGCTATGGATAAGACCAAAGAGGTTTATGGCAGTGTAAAAGAAAAAGGAGCCGAAGTAGGCTCAGAAATTTCTGAAAAATCCTCTGCTGCCTGGAATAAAACAAAAGAAGTTGCCGGTAACGTGATGGACAAGACCAAAGAAGCATCCAGCGATGTCGTGGATACCGCTAAAGAATACGGAGACAAGGCTGTTGATAAGTCGAAAGAAATATATGAGGGAGCAAAAGAGAAATCAAAGGAACTCTACGAAAAGGCTACCGACAAATAACTGGGTTACAGCCGCAATCCCAGCCACATTTACTGATCGCTGCACACTATCCAATTCAGCAACTTAACCTGGCTCTCAAGGGGCCAGGAAGTATGCCAAGGCATAACATGTAATGCTATAATAATCTGCTTTCCTCAAGACATGACGAGTATTGAACTATGGAACTAACCTCCCTAACGGCCATTTCTCCGGTTGACGGACGCTACGGTAACAAGGTCACTGACCTGCAACCAATTTTTAGTGAATTCGGACTCATCAGACACCGAGTTCAAGTTGAGGTGCGCTGGCTACAGGCTCTGGCCGCTCATAAGGAAATTGCAGAGGTTCCTACTCTCAGCGAACACGCAAACAACATACTCAACGGCATAGTAGATAAATTCAACGAGGAAGATGCTCATCGGGTCAAAAACATTGAGCGCACCACAAACCACGACGTAAAAGCGGTTGAATATTTTCTTAAAGAGAAGATCACCGGAAATAAAGAATTGGAAGAAATAAGTGAATTCATCCACTTCGCCTGCACCTCCGAAGATATCAACAACCTGTCACATGCACTTATGCTGCGTGAAGGTCGGGGACAGGTATTGCTGCCGCAAATAGACGAGGTAATTGCCGCTATCAAGACCTTGGCTCATGAGAATGCCCACGTCCCCATGCTCTCACGCACACACGGCCAACCTGCCTCACCAACAACTCTGGGCAAAGAGATGGCTAATGTAGTCTACCGGCTTCAGCAACAACGTAATCAGATAGCATCTGTAACTATGCTCGGCAAAATCAATGGTGCCGTCGGCAACTACAACGCACATATGGTGGCATACCCAGAGATTGACTGGCCTAGCTTTGCCAAAGAGTTTATCGAGTCACTAGGGCTGACCATGAACCCATACACCATTCAGATCGAGCCACATGACTATATGGCAGAACTATTTGATGCCACAGCCAGATTCAACACCATACTAATAGATTTCTGTCGTGACATCTGGAGCTACATCTCCATTGGTCATTTCAAACAGAAAACAATTGCCGGTGAGGTTGGTTCGTCCACCATGCCTCATAAAGTAAACCCCATTGATTTTGAAAACGGCGAAGGAAACCTGGGAATAGCCAATGCACTGCTAAATCATCTGGCTTCAAAACTACCCATCTCAAGATGGCAGCGAGATCTTACCGACTCTACGGTTTTACGTAATCTTGGAGTGGGCATCGCCCATACCAGCATAGCTCTGCAATCCATCTTGCGTGGCATCTCCAAGCTTGAGGTAAACAGTGACAACCTAGCCGCAGACTTAGATGCAAACTGGGAGGTATTGGCCGAACCAGTACAAACCGTAATGCGTAGATACGGTATAGAAAAACCGTACGAAAAGCTGAAAGAGTTAACCCGTGGACACCGCATCACACAGGCCGATATGCAGCAGTTTGTCGACGGACTGGATTTGCCGGATGAGGCGAAGGAAACGCTGAAAAACCTCACACCATCCAGCTATATAGGCAATGCGACTGAACAGGCTGAAAACATCTAACCAGAAAATATTACCTTAGCCCAACGTGGTGGGGCTTGGCCCCACTTGCCTACAAGATGCTAATCAAACAAGCATCTAAAAAAATGTGACCAAACTCACATTCAACCGTAATTATATTCGATAGTATTATTTGCAAGTTTGGAGAATGTGTTGTTTTCCCGTTTCCAATGCAAAGTTCCCCGATTGCCCTGCCCGCCGTCCCTGGTGTGCGGGGTTCTTTTTTTTTAGTCCCAATAAAGTCTACACTTAGCCATAAGTCATTTATACAAAAAATACATTGTCAGCCAAACTAAGGCTTGGAGAAGCCAAATGATGGAATCGATCATTAACGATGATCTGGATGATGCTATCCTAGGAAAATCATCTGGAAAAATTCACCTAGACAGTGCAAATGAATGCAGACAGGCAGCTCTAAATCTGGCATCCCAGTCCACTAAGTCAATCTACATATTCAGTCATGACCTAGAGCCCCAAATCTACAATCAGCAACCTTTTCTAGATGCGATGCGTAATTTTATCATCCGTAGCCAACATAGCCATATCAAAATTCTACTTCACGATAATGAAAGAGCTCAAAGAGAGGGACACAGATTAATTCAGCTTTGGCGTCAACTAACCAGCAAGATAGAACTAAGACGAACGCATCCAGACTACATTACCAACCCAGAGTGCTTCTTGCTTGCAGATAATACAGGATATTTACATCGTAAATTCAGTACAGATTATGAAGCGACAGTTGCTTTTTACTCCAGGCTAGAAGCCAAAAGACTCAGCAATTTTTTTAATGAGGTCTGGGAACAGAGTGAACCAGATTCAGAGTTACGGGATCTACATATATAACCGCATCGAACAAGGCACTGCCATGAAGCAAATCATTCTTCTGATATTACTAATCCACTGCAATGTGCTCATAGCCGGTAATCCAATGGAGATCATTCAACTCAAGGCACGTCCGGCTAATGAAATAATTCAGATTATAAAACCCATGCTGGATCCTGATGACAGCATAACAGGAGCAAACAACCAACTTATCATCCGAGCCAAGCCTGAACGAATTGCAGAAGTAAGAAAGATACTAGAGAAGATTGACCGCCCAGCTCGCAAACTGATTATTTATGTACGCCAGGGAGCAATCTATAACCTAAACAGAGATGGCGTAAGTGCCGACATAAATGCAAAGCTGGGAAGGCACGCCAGGATAACAACCGGACGAACAACTCGCCCCGGATCTGCACGCATTAGGGCCAGATCAGCAAGCACCAGAAGCGAACTAGATTCAACCCAACATGTCCAGACTCTAGAAGGTAAACCCGCGTTTATTGCAACTGGAAAATCTGTACCTATCGATGAACAGACTACAACAATATCCGGTGGCGTAGTCCAGCAACAAAACACAGTTCGCTACCGTGATGTCACAACAGGATTTTATGTAATACCCTATCTAAATGGTGATCAAGTTAGCCTAAATGTATCGCCTCAGATGCAACGGCAAAGCTCCATACATGGAACCTATGATATTACGAATGCCCAGACAACACTGCGCGGTCAGATCGGAGAATGGATAACAGTTGGCGGAGTTGCTAGTAGCATAGATAGAAACCGCTCAGATATACTAAGAAGATCACAAACATCAGGTCACGATGAGAGATCAATTCAGCTACTGGTGCAAGAAATCAGATAGTGATTGCACCATTCACATCTGAATTATTATCATACCCACCAACAATCAACCATCAGAGAAACAACCATGCCTGAAGCCACAGAAATCAACAAACTCATCACCACATATATAATTCCATGGGGCATAAATATCGTACTTGCCCTAGCAATTTTTATAGTTGGACGAGTCATCTCAAAGATGGTTATCAAAATACTCAAGAAGATACTGCGCAAAACTGGCATGGATGACATCCTGGTCAGGTTTATATCATCTATCGCCAACAGCATTCTTCTTCTATTCATTATTATTGCAGCCCTGGATCGACTCGGTGTAGACACCACATCTCTGATAGCCATCTTGGGCGCAGCAGGTCTGGCTGTAGGTCTGGCGCTACAAGGATCACTACAGAACTTTGCATCAGGCGTGATGTTGATTATATTTCGTCCGTTCAAGGTCGGTGATTTTGTTGATGCTGGCAACACTTCTGGAATTATTGAATCTATAACCATTTTTAACACTATTATGCGAACTGGTGATAACCGGGAAGTAATAGTCCCCAACGGGTCAATATACAACGGCACCATAACTAACTACTCAACCCGAGCAACCCGTCGTATAGACATGGTTTTTGGTATCGGCTACGAAGACGACATTAAAAAGGCCAAAGACATCATGCTTACTATTCTAAAGGACGACGAGCGCATACTGAATGACCCGGAACCTCTTGTTGCAGTTGCAGAACTTGCAGACAGCAGCGTTAATTTCAATGTAAGGCCATGGGTAAACACTCCAGATTACTGGACTGTAAAATATGATCTTATCGAAAAGATAAAACTAGCATTTGATGAGAACAGCATCTCTATACCATATCCACAAATGGATCTGCATATTGATAAGACTGATTAATCGAAATATTAACCCAAGGTTCCGCATGGACGCGGTACTTTTCATCGCACAAAAAAACGTCGATCATAAATGATATGATGATCGACGTTTGCATCCTTTCGGTGCTTCCATGCCGTATACCGATTGGGAAGTGGTACATAATTCATTAGACCCTGCCATCATAATTCTCTAATTAACCTGTAGGATTCCTACTATTGTATGCTGGAGCTGATAAACATCTATGCTTATCTATAAATAGAGTTTATCCTAGCGACCTTTTTTGACCCTGATATTTACGGAATATGCCCACCCAAAACTACATCATAGGACAGCGTTGGATTAGTGATGCTGAACCAGAACTCGGTCTCGGCACTCTGATCAAGCGTGAAGGTCGTACCATTACCCTGCTCTTCCTTGCCAGCGGCGAGTCTCGCATCTATGCCATTGAGAATGCTCCACTAACAAGGGTAATTCTGCAACCTGGTGATATCACTGAATGTAGAGATGGCTGGACTCTTAAAGTGGAATCAGTCAAAGAAATAGAGGGACTTCTGGTTTACACAGGCCAAAAGGAGGATGGAATCGAGGCGGATCTGCCAGAAGAACTACTCAGTAATTTTCTTCAGTTTAACCGGCCACAGGAACGTCTGTTTAACGGTCTTATTGATGACAACCACTGGTTTGATCTGCGCCGCAGAACCATTGAGCAACAGCAACAACTCGCCCAGTCTGATCTTTTGGGGCTTGGCGGAGTTCGTATAGAACTGCTACCACACCAGCTATACATTGCCCATGAGGTAGGACAACGTCTGGCACCACGGGTACTACTGGCAGACGAAGTCGGTCTTGGAAAAACTATCGAGGCCTGCCTGATTCTACATCGTCAGCTATTGAATGGCAGTGTAAATCGTACCCTGATAGTTGTACCAGAACCACTGCTACATCAATGGCTGGTTGAACTTGTTCGCAGATTTAATCTGAAATTTAGTCTATTCGACGAAGAGCGTTGCAATGCAATAGTAGAATCAGGACAGGGAGACAATCCATTCCAGGCAGAGCAGTTGATCATTTGCAGCCTTGATCTACTGACCAGCTCTTCAACACGGCTAAAACAGGCCATGGCGGGTAATTGGGACATCCTGATTGTAGATGAGGCCCATCACCTGGAGTGGCATGAGGGGGAACCAAGCTCGGCCTATACCGCGATAGACAATCTAGCCAGATGTACACCAGGAGTCCTGCTACTAACAGCAACACCGGAACAACTGGGAAGATCTGGCCATTTTGCCAGACTTCGTCTGTTAGACCCAGATAGATTTCACTCCTTGGAGGCGTTCCAGCAAGAGGAAGAACATTACCAACCTATTGCACAGGCCACAGCAACAATAATTGGTGACAAACCACTAACAGCTAAATTTATCGATAGCCTGATGCACATTTTGGAACAAGATCATGCCGCTCCACTTATAGGAACACTTCAGGATCAAGAATCACCGCAAGAAAGCAAGGACCAGGCAAAAGACCAGCTGATCGAGATGCTTCTTGATCGTCATGGAACCGGCAGAGCATTATTTCGTAACACCCGTGATCGGATAAAGGGATTCTCCCGGCGCAGGCTACACAGCTATCCGCTGCAAATACCGGACATCTATAAATCACAATCAAACAGCGAGACAAACAACTCGCTGGCAATGCTCTATCCAGAGACAATATACAATGACTATGGAGATATTCCATGGTGGCAACTAGACCCAAGAGTCGACTGGCTAATTGCTAAGCTACGGGAGTTGAAAGGCGAAAAAATATTGCTAATCTGTGCCAGCGCCAAAACAGCACGAGGATTAGAACAGGCCTTGCGCACTCGTGAAGGCATAGCCGCATCTCTATTTCATGAAGAAAGAAGTATTGTAGAAAGAGATCGGGCGGCAGCATGGTTTGCCGATCAGGATCAGGGCTGTCAGATACTTCTATGTTCGGAGATCGGAAGCGAAGGTCGCAACTTTCAGTTTGCACACCATCTTGCCCTGTTCGATCTACCGGCTATTCCAGATCTTCTGGAACAGCGCATCGGACGGCTTGACCGCATTGGCCAGCGCCACACCGTACAACTGCATGTGCCTTATTTTGAAAACAGTGCCCAGAGCGTTCTACTTCACTGGTACAACGAAGGCCTGAATGCATTCGAACATACCTGTACTGCCGGACAGCAGATCTTCTCACAACTTAGAGCAGAACTGATGCAGTGCATGCTAGATGCTAGCGATAAACCAGAAGCGCTGAACGATCTGATCTCAACGACCAAGCAACTCCTTTGGGAAATAAACAAAAAACTACAAAACGGACGTGACCATTTACTAGAGCTAAACTCCTGCCGTATGCAAGAAGCTAATCAACTAAAAAAGGACCTTGCGACTAATGATGTGTCGCCTGTCTTAGCTGACTACATGGATGATATCCTTGCCGCCTACAATCTTGAGGTGGATTTTCATACCAGACACAGCCTGGTAATAAAGCCAGGAGCCCATATGCAAGTAGAACATTTTCCACAACTACCAGCTGATGGAGTAACAGTTACATACGACCGTCCACATGCACTTATTCATGAAGACTGGCAGTTCCTAACCTGGGAACACCCAATGGTATTGGAAGCAATGGAGATGTTGCTAGAGAGAGAGAATGGCAACAGTGCAGCTACAATTATTAGACATTCTGATATAAAAGCGAATTCAATTTTTCTTGAGCTCCTATTTGTCCTGGAGTGTCCCGCGCCCAAAGAACTTCAAGCGGGCCGATTCCTTCCTCCAACATTGATACGAAAAGTTATTGACCAAAACCACTCGGACCAAGGGCATAAACTATCACCTGATTTCTTAAAAGATAACCAATTATCACTGGATAAAAATGTATTGCGCAAGATGATCAGCCCACTGCGTAAACCTATTCAAGACATGCTAAACCAAGGCGAACAACAAGCCGAAGCGACACGAAGCGAATTGATTACCCACGCCATCGACAAGATGCAGAAAAAATATGGTTTGGAGATAGAGCGTATGGAATCACTACAGCAGGTCAATCCCAACATAAAGCCAGAAGAGATAAAACAGATGTTGGCAAACAGATCAGCACTAAAAACGCATATGACCGCTTCAAGGTTAAGACTAGATGCAGTCAGGTTGATTGTTGGCCTTTAACTAATTTTGCTATCAGAGTGAATCCAGCGTTTTCGCAGGTCTTCGCGATTAAGCGCCAACCACTGTAGTGCTATGATAGTGGCAGTGGAGTTTATTCGTCCTGACTCAATTCCACGAATTGCCTCTTCCGCCGACATGAGAACCACTCTTATATCTTCACCCTCTTCATCAATCCCGTGGATACCATCCGCTTTACTTGCATCCACACGACCACAGAAAAGATGTATACGTTCTGTTGTAGTACCAGGGCTTACTAGGAAATTAGATATGGGAACAAGCTCTTCCACTTCACAACCGGATTCTTCTACCGCCTCTCTGCGTGCAACATGTTCTGGGTTATCAGAACCTTCGATGATTCCACCTACAACTTCAAGAATCCATGCTCCAGCCGCATCTTCCAGAGCTCCTATCCTAAACTGCTCAATCAGAACCACTTCATCAGTTTGCGGATCATATGGAAGTAAAGATGCCGCCTGGTAACCCTCTACACGTTCACGTATAAGCTCTTCACTAATGCCACCAGCGAACAGGCTATGTTGCAGACGATAACGTGTCACCGGAAGAAAGCCATCCGTTAAGATTTCAGTTTTTAATATCGTATATTTGTAATTCATTGTCTGGCGACTGCTACTCAGCAAAATCTTATTGATTTGGTTTTTGTGATCTGTCCTGTTTAAAGGTGACAAAATAGAACAGTTGTAATACTAGCAGTAATAAGAAAGTTACTCCCCATCAGCTTTAAACACTCAGACACGAAAAACCCGTCGCCCTTGGAAGGTGACGGGTTTTTCGTTGATGCTGTTTATCTAATCTTTACTTAAAGATTGATAATATTCCATCAGAATCTCGGCCACCTCTGGACGTGAAAATTCAGGTGGAGGAGCTAGTCCCTGACCGAGCATTTCACGGACCTTGGTACCTGATAGAAGTACAAAGTCCTCTTTTGAATGATCAGGCGCATCACGCATCATAACAACTCGATTCAGGCGTTTTGAGTATGCTGTATGATCAGCATTGAAAATCTCTATATCCAACGCTCCTTCTGGAACCTCTTCATCAAAGATTGTCTGTGCATCAAACGCACCGTAGTAATCTCCGACACCCGCATGATCTCGCCCGATAATAAAGTGGGTTGCACCCATATTCTGGCGGAAGTAGGCATGCAGTACGGCTTCGCGTGGTCCGGCGTAGAGCATATCGAAACCATAGCCGCTAATAGAAACTGTATTTGGTGGAAAATAGAGTTCTGCCATTTTGCGAATTGCGGCATCTCGAACTGGTGCCGGAATATCACCCGGCTTGAGTTTACCCAATAGCATATGAATGACAACACCATCGGCCTCAATCGCGTCCATGGCCATCTTGCATAGCTCTTCGTGGGCACGATGCATTGGATTACGAGTCTGGAAA
>RRYU01020451.1_pt1 | contig 22615 bp, 18 predicted proteins | sample 2162651 | NCBI WGS metagenome assembly RRYU01 (sample SAMN10267283, study PRJNA491782) | microbial mat metagenome | isolation source: biomat in the production well | place: Japan: Minami-Kanto gas field, natural gas well KTG3 | collected 2017-06 | reverse complement strand
TTTTTCCCGACATGGTGCGTCGTTCTGTACCAGGTTACGCAGAGCTGGTCAGCCTGTCCGGTCTCATCGCCCGGCGCGTGGCGCGTCCGGGCACGCGCTGCTACGACTTGGGGTGCTCCCTGGGCGCGGTCACGCGGGTGCTCCTGCGTCACACCCCAGAGGATGTCCACGTGGTTGCGGTTGACAAGGCCGAGGCGATGATCGCCGGTCTGCACGCGCGCCTTGCCGATGTTACGCCTGCTGATCGGCTCATTGTCCGGTGCGCCGACATCGAGGAGGTGGAGATCGATCGAGCCTCGCTCGTGATTTTGAACCTCACCCTGCAGTTCATCCCGCCGGAACGCCGCGATGCGCTCTTGGCACGTGTCCGCCGCGGCCTCATCCCGGGTGGGATGTTGATCTTGGCGGAGAAGGTCGAGGTTGATGACGACGTGGGAGGCCGCCTGCTGACGGCCCTGCATGAGGACTTCAAACGGGCCAACGGTTACAGCGATCTCGCAATCAGCCGCAAACGTGCGGCGCTCGAGCGCGTGCTCGTTCCGGACCGGATCGAGACCCACGAGCGACGCTTGGCCGAGGCCGGTTTCGTCGGATCGGCCCGCTGGTTTCAGAATCTCAACTTCGTGGCCTGGGTGGCATGGACCTAAACCCCTTCCAGCCGTTTCTGGCGCGTCTGGAACAGATCGGGCTCGCCGCATGGCGCGAGCCCCTCGCGGAGCGGATCCTCGCGCGCCTCGACGCTCGCAGCCATGGCGATCTGCAGCGATGGGAACGCGCGCTGGATCGACTCCCCGATCTGCCGCGTGGCGACCTGCGCCTGAACTGCCCCTGTGTCGGGATCGAAGGAGATTCGCCGCTCGACAGCCGGACCGAGGGGCGTCTTCGCGAGGCACTGATAGCTCTCCACCCCTGGCGTAAGGGTCCATTCTGTATCCATGGGATGCGGATCGATACTGAATGGCGCTCGGACTTGAAGTGGGACCGACTGACGAGCGCCATCTCACCCTTATCGGATCGGCTGGTCCTGGATGTGGGCTGCGGAAACGGCTACCACGCCTGGCGGATGCTCGGAGCCGGCGCCCGGCTCGTATTGGGCATCGATCCCACGCTCTTGTTCGTCGTGCAGTGGTTGGCGGTGCGTCGCTATCTTGGCCGCGATGAGTTGGCAGTCCTCCCGCTCCGTCTCGAAGATCTGCCAGCCGATGTGACCGGATTCGACAGCCTGTTCTCAATGGGTGTGCTCTACCATCGTCGCTCACCGCTGGATCACCTGCTCGAGCTACTGCGACTGCTTCGCCCCGGCGGCGAGTTGATCCTCGAGACCCTGGTCCTGAACGGCGCGGGCGAGCGTGTTCTGGTGCCGCCTGATCGCTATGCCGCGATGCGTAACGTCTGGTTTATCCCGACCATCGATACGCTGGAGAGCTGGTTACAGAGGTGCGGGTTTACGGGCGTTCGCGTCGTCGATGTCGCAGGCACCGGCCCGGATGAGCAGCGCTCGACCCCTTGGATGCACTTCCAGTCGCTGTCGGATCATCTGGATCCGGCGGATTCAAGCCGGACCATCGAGGGACTGCCGGCGCCCGTGCGTGCCATCCTCGTCGCGAGCCGGCCATAATCCAGGTTCCAGACGAGCGCCCCGAAACGGGTGCGCATGAGGCGCCTCCGGCTCAACCGGCCTATGCGGCGCGCCGCTGCGCGAGCATCCGCCATGATTTGATGATGAGCAGGACCCAAGGCGTCGCATGAAGCAACAGGTCGAAGATGTCGATCGGCTTGACCAGGGTTCCATCAACCAGCATCTTCAGCTTCTCCCAGAGGTGTGGCTCCGGGAAAAAGGGCGAGAGTCCGAGGGTCAGGGACGCGACCACAAAGAGATACAGTGGAATTCGGTCGATCCAGGTCAGCATGGCGTCAGTCCAGGTTGGAAGATCGAGCATCGCCGGATGGCGGCTTCAGGAGTATAGGTCTGCGACGGTCAGTGGCCGTCGCTGTTGGACCCAAGGCGTTTCACGAGGTAATAGCCCCCGATCAGGATTCCCAGGAGCGCCGCCAGACCCAGCATATAGGTCGCGGGATCACCCTTGCTCTCCATGTCCAAGACGACCACCTTGCGGGTGAGCGCCGTGATCGCGATCAAAAGCATGATCTCAACATGCACTGATTTGTCCATCATGTACATGTAAATACTGGCCATCAGCTCGACGGCAATCAGCACAATCAGGAACATGCCGAACACTTCGAACAGCTCGTTGAGCCCAAGGAGGAACCCCTGTGCACTCGTCAGATCCTTGTAGAGGACGAAACAGAGCTCGATCACAGCGATGACAGCGACCGCCGAGATCAACAATAAGAGGACGGCCGCCAGGGTCTTCTCGAAATAGTGAAACACACGGTCGATGGCGGATCGTCTGCGCGCCGGAGCCGACCAGCCGAAAGGATCGATCGGAAGGCCGAGCGACGCGGGTTCCGTCGTCACCGGAATCACCCGAACCAGTGCCCCAGCGCCGCGAAAGGCGCTTTGGTAACGAGCCGCCGTCTCACTGTCGACCCCTCGCCTGACGGTGATGGTGGCACCGCCAAAGAGCTGCCCGACGGCCGAATCCGATAGGTTGAAGAGGCTTTGAATGCGCTGCCGAGCAACATTTGGGTCCGTCCCCGGAAGAAGCTCTCCGCGGAACTGGATGTCGAATCGGTTACCGTTCATCATCAGCCTCGGAGGTCAGGCGGGCGCGACACCGCCCCCTGTCGGTGCCCGGTGTCTCGATCGGAGGGCTTAGGATGCGCCGCGGGAATCTTGTCGCTCGCGCCCCGTTGTTGGGTCCAAGTCAACCACATCGGTCATCGCGGGGTTTGGGATGAGCCCCAGACAGGATTGTTGAACCCGGGTGGGATCGAACCACCGACCCCTGCCCTATGAAGATAGGGCGGACGGCGTTGCCCGGGTCGCCGGGTTCATCTCACGGGGGTCAAATAGTATGGCAGCATACAGTGATTGCCAAGTGCAGCTTTCGGGAGCAGACAAAGGCTTCTTGACATGTATTGCAGACCGCTATACGGTTTCCGATATCATCGTCGCTCCGAGAACACTGACATGACAAGCCCATCGACGAGTCTCATGGTCCGTCTCGACGCGGTCAGCAAGGACCGCGTTGCGCGGGCGGCGAAGCTGCGCCACGTCAGCATCAGCGATTACGTGCGCACGGTCGTTGTCGCTCAGGCGCAGCGCGAGTTGAGCGCCGCGGAGCAACGTGTGATCGCCTTGACCCCCGACGAGCAGCTCGCCTTCTGGCAAGCGCTGAATGAGCCGGCACAGCTCAGCGACGCACAGCAGGCGCTAGGCAACTTGATGCGGGGCGAATGAACGCCGTCCGCTTCCCGGACGGCTACCGTCTCGAACCCCTCCGAAAATGCCATCCGCGGGCGGTCTTCCGCAGCGGTCAAGCGCAGGTCGACGACTGGCTCGCGACCAAAGCACTGCAGAACCAGGACAAGCGTCTTTCTGCAACCAAGGCATTGCTCACAACACACGACGACATCGCCGGATTTTATACGCTCGCGACCGCCCAGATCGATTTCGCGGACCTGCCGGCGGAGCTCATTCGACACCTGCCCCGCCGCGATCTACCGGTGGCGGTCCTGGCCTGGCTCGGCGTGGACGAACGTCATCAGGGTCTAGGTCTCGGGCGCCGCCTGCTCGCGCAGGCACTCGTCGATTGTTACCTGGCGAGCCGAACCTTTCCGGTCGTGGCGGTCATCCTAGACTCCATCGACGAGTCGGCCAAGGCGTTCTATCAGCGTTGGGATTTCAGCGAGCTGCCGGGGTATCGGCAACGCCTCTACCTGAGTTGGAAGCAGCTCGACGCCATGATGGAGAATGGTTGATCGGATGTCCGATACCCATCGACGATCGTCGAACAGCGCCGCTTGGGCTAAAAACAAGAAAGCCGACACGAAGCCGGCCTTCAAGCGACTGATTTTTATGGTGGGCGCAGGTGGGATCGAACCACCGACCCCTGCCGTGTGAAGACAGTGCTCTCCCGCTGAGCTATGCGCCCGATCAAGCTGAGAAATTTATCAGGCAAGGGCTGCAGGGTCAATGCTCGGGCGCCGATCCATGACTGGCCTCATGATGGGGAGGAGACATGCCAAATGATCTCGATCGTGATCCCGACACTCAACGAAGCGAGCGGCATCACTGACTTGCTGGACGCTCTCTCGCCGGTGCGGGCGCTCGGTGGCGAGCTGATCGTCGTCGATGGCGGTAGCCGGGACGGCACCCGAGACCTCGCGCGCCGGCGCGCGGACCAGGTCCTGATCGGATCTCGCGGTCGCGCAGCTCAGATGAATGCAGGCGCGGCTGCGGCGCGCGGAGACGTCCTGGTGTTTCTGCACGCGGATACGCAGCCGCCGATCGAGACCCTGATCCGACTGACCGAGATCCTTGGACGCAGCGGACGGTCTTGGGGTCGTTTCGACGTTCGAATCGACGGACGTCATCCGCTGCTTCCTCTGGTGGCCGTAAGCATGAACTGGCGATCTCGTTTGACGGGCATCGCCACCGGCGATCAGACCATTTTCATCGAACGAAGGGTCTTCGAGCAGGTCGGCGGTTATCCCGAGATCGCGTTGATGGAGGACATCGCGCTTTCCCGACGGCTCAAGTGCAAGGGCAGACCGCTTTGTCTGTGCGATCGCGTCGTCACATCGGGCCGGCGCTGGGAGAGCCGGGGCGTCATTCGAACCATCCTGCTCATGTGGTCGTTGCGTCTGGCTTACAGGCTCGGCGCCCAGCCGGGCCTGCTCGCGCGCATCTATGGATCTCCTTCTCACGGGGAGTGAGCCGTGAGACCGTTATCACGGGTGCCCGGTTGCTTTCGTCACGGCGACGCGGAATACTCATCCTCGCAACCCTAAACATGAACTCAAAGAACATCCGGAAGGAGGAGTAGGCAATGATCGATCGCAAGGCATATATCGAGAAGATGAAGGCGAAGATGGATGAGTGGGATGCCGACATCGAGAAGCTTCAGGCCAGGACCGAGAGTGCGCAGGCGGACATGAAGGTCCATTACGAAGAGCAGATGGAGCGGCTTCGTCACCAGCAGGAAGAGGCGCGCGAGATGATGCACAAGATGACGACCGCCAGCGAAGCCGCGTGGGAAGACATGCGCAAAGGCATGGAAACCGCTTGGGAGGCGACCAGTAAGGCGTTTATGGACGCCTTCTCGCGATACAAGTAAACCTCTATTCGTCAAGCCAGGCGTCGGGGTTCGACACGACCCCGACCCTACCGATTCAGAGCACTCAATGCCGTCAGAACGGGCCACGTCTTCCAGTCCCCGGCGGTCGCTCATGCGCAGCGTCGCGCTCGCGAGCACTCTGGCAACCGTCCTGTCTGCCGCACCGTCCGGAGCCGCCATGGACCAGGAACAGCGCATCGACGACTCAGCCCAGGAGGCGCTCGCGGTCACCATCTACAATGCGAATCTCGCTTTGGTGAAGGACCGACGTCGCGTCACCCTCGACCAGGCCGAGAACCGCCTCGCCTGGCGCAACGTCTCGGTGCAGATCCGCCCGGAGACCGCCCTGCTCAGTGAAACGACGGGGCGGTTGCAGGTCAGCCTTCTCGAGCAGAATTTCGACTTCGATCTGCTGACGCCGGAAAGCCTGCTCCAGAAGTATGTCGGGCAAACGGTGCAGGTGATCAGGACCAATGAGGCCGGCGATCGGGAGGTCGAGGACGCCATCGTGCTGGCCGCCAATCAGGGGCCGGTCCTGCGTTATGCTGATCGCATCGAGACGGCAGTCGTCGGCCATCTCGCCTTTTCCGACGTGCCCGAAGACCTGCGCGATCAACCCACACTGATCCTTCACCTGAACGCCGAGGCCGGCGGCGAGGGACTCTTCGAGCTCTCATATCTGACCGGCGGACTCGCCTGGAAGGCCGACTATGTCGCGGATCTGTCGACTGACGGCAGGGAGATGGACCTCAATGGTTGGGTGACCCTGACGAATCAAAGCGGGATTCCTTACCGTCGCGCGCAGGTGCAGTTGGTCGCGGGCGAGGTCAATCTGGTCGAGGAAGACCGGCCGATGCCGCCGATGATGATGCGCGGTATGCCGATGGTGGCCGACGCGGCCATGCCGGAGGAAGAAGGCCTCGCTGAGTACCACCTCTACACCCTGCCACGGCCCACCGACATCCTGAACAATCAGACCAAGCAGGTCGCGCTCCTGAGCGCACCTCGGGTGCCTGTCACCCGAGAGCTGTTGGTGCGTGGTCAGCCTTACGCCTACCAGTCCCGGTCGTCGGATGGTTGGTCCAGGCTGCCGGTGGCCTCGACGCTGAGGTTCGAGAACAAAGACGGCAGCCTGGGCATCCCACTGCCCAAGGGCGTGATGCGGGTCTATGCCAAGGATCGCCGGGGCAACGCCCAATTCGTCGGCGAAGACGCGGTCGACCACACGCCGAAGAACGAGACCGTCACGCTCAAGCTCGGCGAGAGCTTCGATGTAACCGCGCGCCGTCGCCAGACCGAATTCAAGAAGCTGGCCGGCTCAAGCGCCTATGACTATGCCTACGAAACGGCCTTCGAGATGGAGATCAAGAACGCCAAGGACGAATCCGTCGAGGTTCAGGTCGTCGAAAGTATTCCGGGTGACTGGACCATGCTGCAGGAGAGCCAGCCCCACACCAAAGAGGCGTCGAATCTCGCATCCTGGCGGATCCAGATCCCGGCCGACGGCTCGACAACCTTCAGCTGGAGGGTCCAGGTCAGGCACTGACGGACAATGACCGAGGATCATCGTCGGGATAAAAATCTTTTATTTTACGGCGCATCCCATCAAGCCCATATTGCCGCCGCGGAATGGCCCGCGACATCGCTTGATGGTTACGCAGCATGAATGCACGCCTACTGGTACCACTGACCCTCACCCTGCTCGTCTCGACCGCACAGGCGGCGGATGCCCCGGTCTGGCCCGCCAACGTCAAGGCCAAAGACGACCCACGTCTCCTGGCCTTCTATGACCAACAGTGTGCAAGCTACGCCGATCAGCAGGAGGATCTTGCCGATCGCGATGCCTATATCGCTTCATGCAGGGAGAAGATCGCGGCCGTGTTTCCCGTCGGATCGGCGAAACCCGGCGGAGGCGAGTAGGCATCCCAACGGTCGACTTGGGCGCGGCGGATGTCGGCGACACACCAGGGATCCTTCGCTGGACTCCAGGGACCGGAGTCCGCCGCGCGCCATTCGAGCGAAAGATCGCTCGCACCCGCCGGTTTTCGTCGACACCGAATGGCTTCTCTGCCGAAGACTTGGGTCTCCCTGATCACCGACCAGTGATCACCGACCACTGGGCATCGATCACGATCGAGGCGGCTCACTGCTGATCACTCGCCGCGGAGGGCTGTCGCGGCTCGCTTGACCCAGCCCGCAACCTGGACCGATGCGCGATCAAATAGATCGCCGGAATCACGAACAGGCTCAGCAAGGGCGCGGTGATCATGCCCCCGACCATGGGCGCGGCGATCCGGCGCATCACCTCCGAGCCGACCCCGGCACCCAGCATGATCGGCAGCAGACCGGCGAAGATCGTCGCGACGGTCATTGCCTTCGGCCGGATGCGCATGACCGCACCTTCCATGACGGCACCCACGAGGTCGCCCTCGTCCCGCAGCCGCCCCGCCTCGCGCGCCTGCTTCACGGCGTTGTCGAGATACACCAGCATGATGACACCAAACTCGGCGGCCACGCCCGCCAATGCGATGAACCCGACCGCAACGGCCACGGACATATTGTAGCCCAACAGATAGATGAGCCAGACGCCGCCGACGATCGCGAAGGGCAGCGAGAGCATCACCAAAAGGGCCTCGCCAGTCGAGCGGAAGGTGAGGTAAAGCAGGAGGAAGATGATCGCCAGCGTGATCGGCACCACCTGGCCCAGCTTCGCTTGGGCGCGCAGCATATACTCGTACTGGCCGGACCAGGCGATCGAGTAGCCCGGCGGCAGCGCGACCTGGTCGCGAACCACCGCCTGGGCATCTGCGATGTAGCGACCCAGATCCCGCCCCCGGATGTCGACGAAGACCCAGCCGTTGAGACGTGCGTTCTCGCTGCGCAGCATGTCTGCCCCATCGACGATGACCACCTCCGCGACCTGTCCGAGTGGGATCTGAGCGCCGGTCGGCGTGACGATGGGCAACTCGCGGAGCTTCTGAAGGTCGTCGCGCTGCTCACGCGGAAAGCGGACGTTCACCGGATAGCGCTCCAGCCCCTCGACGGTCCGGGTGACGGTGACGCCACCCACCCCGGCGGCCACGATCTGATTGATGTCGCTGATGTTGAGACCGACGCGAGCGGCCGCCACGCGATCCGGCCGAATATCGATATAACGTCCCTGCGCGACCCGCTCGGAATAGGCCGAGGCGGTGCCCTCGACCTGCATGAGCGCCCGCTCGACTTCAGCGCCGATCCGCTCGATCTCACCCAGATCTGGGCCGGCGATCTTCACGCCCAGCGGGGTCTTGATCCCAGTGGCAAGCATGTCGATCCGGGTCTTGATCGGCATGACCCAGGCATTGGCGAGCCCCGGAATCCGGACCAGGGCGTCCAACTCGGCGATGAGTCCATCCAGTGTCATCCCGTCGCGCCACTCAGCCCGTGGCTTGAGCTGGATCAGGGTCTCGATCATGGTCAGCGGCGCGGGATCGGTGGCAGTCTCGGCGCGTCCGGCCTTTCCGAAGACCCGCTTGACCTCGGGCAGGCTCGCGATCAGACGATCGGTTTGCTGCAGCAGCTCGCCGACCTTGCCGATCGAGATTCCCGGCAGGGTCGTCGGCATGTACATGAGATCGCCCTCGTCGAGCTCGGGCATGAACTCCGAGCCGAGACCCTGATGCCAATCCTGCAGCACCGGGACATCCCGAAAGGTCTCCTGCCAGGCACTCGACATGCCGGCTTGCCAACGCTCGATCAGAGCCAATGCCCTGTCTTGGGGTCCCTCCTCCAGGATGAGTCCGACGCCCTGCAGGGGCCATTTCAAAGGTGCCAGGAGACCGCCGACACCGGCCAGCGGGATCAGGGTGCTGTAGAGGACCAGGATCGACAACAGGAGCGCGGCGTAAGGGTGGCGAAGCACACTGCTCAAAAGGGGTCGATAGAGCCGGATGAGAAACCGGTTGAGCGGATTGGCCTCTTCGCGCGGGATACGGCCGCGGATCAGATACCCCATCAGCACCGGAACCAGCGTCACGGCCAGACCCGCGGCGGCGGCCATGGCGTAGGTCTTGGTGAAGGCCAGCGGCGCGAACAGGCGCCCTTCCTGCGCTTCGAGCGCGAAGACCGGCAGGAAGCTCACGGTGACGATCAGGAGTGAGAAAAAGAGTGCCGGACCTACCTCGGTCGCCGCCTCGCCGATCACCTCCCAATGCCTTTCCCGGCTCAGATTCGGCCCTGCGCGCTCCAGATGTTTATGGGCGTTCTCGATCATGACGATCGCCGCGTCCACCATGGTGCCGATCGCAATCGCGATCCCGCCGAGGGACATGATGTTGGCGTTGATACCCTGCTCATTCATGATGATAAATGCGATCAGAACGCCCAACGGGAGCGAGACGATGGCGACGAAGGCCGAGCGCAGATGGAACAGAAAGATCAAGCAAACCAAGGCGACCACGATGAATTCCTGGATCAGCTTGGTCTTCAGGTTGTCCACCGCAGCGAGGATCAGCTCCGAGCGATCGTAGGTCTCGAGGATCTCCACCCCGTCGGGCAGGCCGACGCGCAGGTCGTCGATCTTCGCCTTCACCGCCGCGATCGTGCTCAGCGCATTCTCCCCGTAGCGCATCACAATGATCCCGCCGGTGATCTCGCCTTCCCCATCCAGATCCGCGACCACGCGGCGCATCTCGGGCCCGATCTGCACCCGCGCCAGATCCCTGAGCAGCACCGGGGTACCCGCCTCGGTGACGTCGACCGGGATGGTCTCGATGTCCGCGATCCCGGTGAGATAGCCTCGGGTGCGGATCATGTACTCGGCCTCCGCGCGCTCGATGACCGACCCGCCGACCTCCTGGTTGGCATCACGCACGGCTTGAGACACGCGCGACAGCGGGATCCCGAAGGCCCGGAGCTTCTCGGGATCCACCACGACCTGATACTGGCGCACCATCCCGCCCACCGTGGCGACCTCGGCCACACCGGGCACACTCTGCAGCTCGAGCTTCAGGAACCAGTCCTGCAGACTCCGCAACTGGGCCAGGTCATGCCCGCCGCTGCGATCGACCAGGGCATAGCTGTAGACCCAGCCCACCCCGGTGGCATCAGGTCCGAGTCGCGGCTGCGCTCCCTCGGGCAAGGTGGCCGCCACCTGATTCAGATACTCCAGGACCCGCGAGCGCGCCCAGTAGATGTCGGTCCCGTCCTCGAAGAGGATGTAGACGAAGCTGTCCCCGAAGAAGCTGTAGCCGCGCACCACGCGCGCCCCCGGCACCGCGAGCATGGTGGTGGTGATGGGATAGGTGACCTGCTCCTCGACCACCTGTGGCGATTGACCCGCGAACGTGGTCCGGACGATCACCTGCACATCCGAGAGGTCCGGGATGGCGTCCAACGGGGTCTGCTTCACGGTCGCAAGCCCCCAGGCCGTCAGCAACACCGCCGAGAGCAGCACCAGGACACGATTCCGGATCGACCAGAGGATGACCTGTTTCATCCCCGCCGCTCCCGCGACACCCTGCCGCCGCTCCCCGTAGGGTGGATAAGCGAAGCGCATCCACCACCCCGCTCCGACGACACCGCGCCGATGCTCCCCGTAGGGTGGATAAGCGAAGCGCATCCACCACCCCGCTCCGACGACACCGCGCCGATGCTCCCCGTAGGGTGGATAAACGAAGCGCATCCACCACCCCGCTCCCACGACACCTCGCCGATGCTCCCCGTAGGGTGGATAAGCGAAGCGCATCCACCACGCCCCGGCGGGTGCTTAGGCACAGCGCATCGACCGACAAAGACGCAAAGATCAATGATCTGCATGCGCCCCTCCCTTGACCGGCGGGGATTCCACGCCCTCGCCAGTCGAGAGCCGCATGAAGCTCGCCTGCAGGCTGGATTCCGAGTCGATCAGAAATTGCCCCGAGAGGACGACGCGGTCCCCCTCCTCGAGCCCGGAGAGGATCTCCACCTCGCCCGCCCGCTCCATACCGGTCACCACGTCGACCGGCTGAAACCGGCCATCCTCGATGAGCTTGACAACGGTCGAGCGCTCGCCCGTCACGATGAGCGCCTCGGCCGGGATCTTGAGGACATCGTGCTTGGGTCCGCCATAGATGACGACATCCGCGAACATGTTGGGTTTGAGCGCCATATCCGGATTCTCGAAGACCAACCGCACCCGCAGCGTCCGGGTCTTGGGGTCCAGCTCGGGATAGAGATAATCCACCCGACCCTCCAGGACCTTTCCGGGCCGGGCCGGCACCCGGATCTCGGCATTCAATCCCGGGGCGAGCCAGTCGATCTGGGCCTCGAAGACATCCACCATGACCCAGACCCGACTGAGGTCCGCGATGGTGAACATCTCGGTCGCGGGCGTGACATACATGCCTTGACGCGCCGCCAACTGGGTGACGATCCCCTCGATCGGTGCTCGGATCGGCAGGGTGTTGCGCGGCTCGCCTTGCCGTTCGATGTCGCGGATCACATCTTCCGGGATGTCCAGCAGGCGCAGCAGATTGCGCGCCTTGTCCGCCCTGACCTGGGAGACACCCGCCGGCTGCGGCTGCAATGCCTGGAGGAAATCCACCTGGGCCGAGAGCATGGCGGGCGCATAGATCTCGGCCAACGCCTGCCCCTTGGTGACCCGCTCCCCCTCCGCCCGCAGTTGCAGCCCTTCGATCCAACCATCGGCACGCGGGTGGACATGGGCCAATCGCGTCTCATCGAATTCGACCCGTCCGACCGTGCGGATGAACTTCCAGAGCGTCCCTCGCTCCACCGGACCGATACGCACACCCATGTTCCGCATCACGGCCGGGGCGAGCGTCACCTCGGGGTACTTGCCGGTCATGGGGTCCATCATCCGCTTGACCAGGTCCATCCCGCAGATCGGGCAGCTCCCGGGTCCGTCGCGCACGATCTGAGGATGCATGGGGCAGACGTACTTGGGATCAAGATGTTTGAGGGCATGCTGCATCGGCGAATCGCCCAGGGCATCGGCGAGAGGTTCGCTTGGGAGTGCGCCGTGGGTCGGGGCTTGCGGCTCATCGGCACCGCAAGCGACCAAAAAAACGGCGACTGCCAGACCGACCGCAAGACGCATCGACACCCTGGGCATCGGGCCGGGACGAACGGATGATCGCGTGAGATTCATATCTACCTCCTCCAGCGCCCGCATGGCAGACGCCCGCTCCTTCGGCAAGACCAGACGCCGCACATCGGATGCCACGCCACCGGCTGACCGATCAGCCTCGTGTCAGACCGAGGGGGCTTGGGGAGGACGGATGGGTCGTTCGGGGAAGAAGCGATAGAAGTGATCCGCCGGTTTCGCCGTGTGAGCCGCCCCGGAGGGCGTCAAACGGATCGCATCGCTCGAAGGCGCAACCTGCACGGAGCCCAGGGAGAAGACCAGTGCACATTTCACGCAGTCGAGGACCTGCCCGGCCTCCTCCTCCGGAGCCAGCACCTGCTGGGTGGCGCTATGCATCGGACATGCGGTGGCCATGTCGCGCTCATGCTGACAGGGCATCGACACCCGCGCGAACGCCTGTGTCTGAAATGCGAACAAGCAGATCAGGACGACAAGGGATGTGATTGGACGAATGCGGCGCATACCATGAGGGTAGAGACTGGCCCGCCGCGAAGCAAGCGTCATCATGGCAGCCTCGAGGCGGTTTCCGAGCTTGAGCTGGCTCCTGAAACCTGCTTGTACAGCGGACCCTCGTCGTTTCATCGCCACCACACCGACTCAGCTGCTCGATCAAGCCGATTCTCAGGTCCTCAATCAGGTGCCCTCCTCCCAGGATGCGAGGTACGCGGACTGCGCCGCCGTGAGGCTGTCGATCGACATGCCGAGCGCAGCGAGCTTGAGGCGCGCAATCTCCTGGTCGATCGCCCAGGGGACCGGATGCACGGCGACCTCGAGCTCGCTCGCATGGGCGGCCAACCATGCCACCGACAGGGCCTGGTTGGCGAAGCTCATGTCCATCACCGCGGCGGGATGACCTTCGGCCGCTGCGAGGTTCACCAAGCGGCCCTCGGCAAGGAGCCGGATGCGCCGCCCGTCCGCCAGCCGGTATTCCTTGACTTGCTTGCGCGGACGCGTCTTATCGACAGCCATCGATTCCAGGGCCGGGAGGTTGATCTCGACATTGAAGTGCCCGGCATTGGCGATCACGCAGCCGTCCTTCATGACCTCGAAGTGCCGGCGATCGAGGACATGCTTGTCGCCTGTGACGGTCACGATGAAGTCCGAGCGAGCCGCTGCCTCCGCGAGCGGCATGACCTCGAAGCCGTCCATCGCGGCCTCCAGCGCACGCAGCGGCTCGACCTCGGCGACGATGACCCGCGCTCCATGTCCCTTGGCCCTCATCGCGAGTCCACGTCCGCACCAGCCGTAACCTGCGACGGTGAACACTCGCCCGGCGAGCAGAATATTGGTCGCTCGGATGACGCCGTCGAGCGCACTCTGTCCCGTCCCGTAGCGGTTGTCGAAGAGGTGTTTGGTCATGGCATCGTTGACCGCGACGATGGGGTAGCGCAGCGCTCCGCTGGCGGCCATCGCACGCAGGCGGATGACCCCTGTGGTCGTCTCCTCGGTGCCGCCGAGCATGCTCTCCAGCAGACCTGTGTGGTGCTTGTGGATCTCGCTGACCAGGTCGGCGCCGTCGTCGAGGGTGATTCGCGGGCGGTGCTCCAGCGCCGCGCGGATGTGTGCGTAGTAGAGATCGGTCTCCTCGCCGCACCGGGCAAAGACCGGGATGTCGTGGTGCTCGACGAGCGACGCCGCGACGTCGTCCTGGGTCGACAGCGGATTGCTGGCACAGAGCACCAGGTCGGCGCCGCCGGCCTTCAGCACGCGAGCCAGATTCGCGGTCTCGGTGGTGATGTGGAGACACCCGCTGACGGTCAGACCGGCGAGCGGGCGGTCGCGCTTGAAGCGGTCATGGATCTCGGCGAGCACCGGCATCTCCGAGAAGGCCCATGCGATCCGGTCGCGGCCTTGCCCGGCCAGGCTGAGGTCGGCGATGTCATAGCGGCCTGCGGTCATGGACCTGAACCTCGTCGAGGATACGGGCGACAGGCTACCACCCTCGCGCCGGGCAAGGCCAGGTCAGGCGCGGATCAGGCAGCCTCGGCAGGATGACCGGCGACACCCCTCACGGCTGCGAGCTTGCCAGGGGTTTCGGGGTCAGAGCCTGCTCAGGCTGACCGTCTGCCTGAAGCGGGCAAGTGCCGCGGCGAACGCCAGTGCACCAAGACCCGAGGTGGCGGCCAGATGAGACCAGACCAGGTCGAGTCCGGCCCCTCGAAAGACCACCGACTGTACGAAAGCGACGAAATGGGTCGTGGGCGAGACGAGCATCACCCGTTGCATCAGCTCCGGCATGGCATCGAGCGGGGTATTGGCCCCCGAGAGCATGTACATCACCAGGAACACCGGGATCGAGAGCAGCCCGAACTGAGGCATGGTCCGGGCGAGCGTGGCGAGCAGGATGCCGAGCGCGGTGAGCGAAAAGAGGTAGATCCCGAGGCCGAGCACGAAGAGCCAGAGCGAGCCCGCATTGGGAACCCCGAGCAGGCCCTGGACGATCACGATCATGGCGAAGGTCGCGGCAAGGAGGATGACCAGTCCGTTGGCCCAGACCTTGGCGAGCATGATCTCGGCCGCGGTGAGCGGCATCACCAGCAGATGCTCGATGGTGCCATGTTCGCGCTCGCGGATCAGCGCGGCCCCGGTGAGCACGATGCCGAGCAGGGTGACCATGTTGACGATCTGCATCACGGACATGAACCAGGCCGACTCCCCGTTCGGATTGAAGGCGAGCCGGGTCACTGACCCCACGGCCTGCGCCACGGCCAGTGACGGTTCCGCTCGATCGCCCTGCAGATAGAGCAGCGGCTCCTCGGCGAGCACCCGCTCCAGGTAGCGCGCCCCTGCACCCGCCATGGCCATGGCCGTCGCGTCCACGATGACCTGCACCGCCGGGCGACGCCCCTCGGATACATCGGCCTGGAAACGAGTCGGGATGTTGATCACGAAGGTGTAGCGACCCGCGTCCATAGCCGCGTCGATGTCGTCAAGCCCGATCTGCTCCGGCGCCTGGAAGTAGGGCGGGAGCAGGGTCTCCGTCAGGCGCACCGAGAGCTGTGAGCGGTCCTCGTCCACCACCGCCACAGAGGCATTCTCGAGCTGGAGCTTCACCCCCCGGGACGGCGCGATGATGGCGAAGGTGAAGGCGTAGAGGATCAGCAAGACCAACACCGGGTCGTAGCGCAGGCTGATCAGCTCCTTGAGTCCCAGGCGGTAGACGTTTGCGAGCCTCATCTCAGCGCTCCCGGGTGCGCAGCAGGGCGAGTCCGAGCAGGAAAAACGCGAGCCCGAAGGACGCAAGCACAAGATAATCCAGCCAGAGATCGCCAAGGGTCAGCCCCTTGGTGAAACTCCCCACGCTCACGTGATTGAACCAGGCGCTCGGGAAGCCGTAGCCCATGATGCGCGCAGGTCCGGTCAGGGCCGAGACCGGCACCAGCATGCCGGAGAAGAGGATGGTCGGAATCGTGCTGACGATCGCCGTGCCGAACACCGCCGCGATCTGGGTGCTCATGAAGGTGGACATGAGGAGTCCGAGCCCGGTGCTTGCGAAGACGAAAAGCACCGCTCCGAGTGTGAGCCCGACGAGACTCCCGGTCAGCGGCACCCGAAAGAGGAAGAGTGCCATCAGGAGCAGCAGCAGGTAGCTCAGGAGCGCGAGACCCACGTAAGGGAGCTGCTTGCCGAGCAGGAACTCCCCTCCCTTGGTCGGCGTCGAGTAGAGGTTGGTGATGGAGCCGAGCTCCTTCTCGCGCACGACCCCCACAGCGGTCATGGTGGCCGGGATCATGATCAGCAGCAGCATCAGGATCCCCGGCACCATGGCGTAAACACTCTTGAAATCCTGGTTGTAGCGAAAGCGTGTCTCGACGGTCACCGGTGACAGGTCTGCCGCCGACCCGGACAGGCCATTCGATAGGCTCGCAGCCTGGCTTGCACTCCGGCCCGCGGACGAGCCGGCCCCGAGTGTCTCCAGATAGCCGCGATGGACACCCTCGACATAGCCGCGGATGGTGTCGCCGCGGAAGGGGATGGCGCCGTCGATGAGGAAGCCGACCTCGGGTCCGGAGCCTCGCGTCAAAGCGCGACCGAAGCCCGGCGGAATCTCGATCGCCAGGGTGAGCCGACCGCTCGCGAGCCGCCGCCACATCTCCTCTTCATCGACCAGGGGGGGCTGCTCGGAGAACCAGGTCGAGCCGGCGAAGTGCTCCAGATAGTCACGGCTCGCCGGGGTGCGGTCGCGGTCGAGCACCGCGTAGGCGATGCCGTCGACGTCGAATGAAATCCCGAAACCCATGGCGATCATCAGGATCACCGGCCCGAGCAGGGCAAACGCGAGTCGGATCGGGTCGCGCCGAATCTCGGTGCCCTCGCGCCGGGTATAGGCCCAGAGCCGGCGCAGTGAAAAGCGCGTCGGCCGGCGCGGCTTTCGAAGCGGTCGGGGGAGCTCGGGCTCCCGATCGTCCCCCGACTCTGCTGCGGCCTCGTCGCCCACTTCCGCCGCGCCCTGCTCCATGCAGGCGATGAAGGCATCCTCCAGAGTCTCCGCACCCTGCCCGGCCTTGATGTCGGCTGGGGTGCCCTCGGCGAGCACACGACCGCCGTGCATCAGCGAGATGCGGTCGCAACGCTCGGCCTCGTTCATGAAGTGGGTCGAGATGAAGATGGTCACCCCTTGCTCCCGAGAGAGGATGAGGAGCTGCTCCCAAAAGCGGTCTCGGGCAATCGGGTCGACCCCCGAGGTGGGCTCGTCCAGGATGAGGAGCTCGGGCGCATGGATCACGGCCACGGCCAGAGACAGACGCTGACGCACGCCGAGCGGCAGCGCCTCGGCGCGGGTGTCGATCACGCGCGCGAGGTCGAAGCGCTCGGTCAGCTCCGCAATGCGTCCGGGGATGCGCTTCGGCGGCAGCCGATAGAGCCGCGCATGCAGGTCCAGGTTCTGTCGCACGCTGAGCTCGCCATAGAGGGAGAACGACTGCGACATGAAGCCCAGACGCCGACGCAGCGCCGCATCCTCCGCATCCACGGGCTGGTCGAACACCCATGCCTCGCCCTGGCTGACCGGCAGAAGGCCGGTCAGCATCCGCATGGTCGTGGTCTTGCCGCTGCCGTTGGAGCCGAGGAAGCCGAAGATCTCTCCCTTATGGATCGAGAGACTGACCCGGTCGACTGCCGTGAAATCGCCGAAGCGCCGGGTGAGACCCTGGGCACGGATGGCCGGAGGCCCCTCCCCGTCGGGCCTGTGAGGCGGCACTTCCAGACGCCGATGACCGCCGCGGCGCTCCGCGGGAAGGAGCGCGACGAAGACCGCCTCCATATCCCGCTCGCCGGTGCTCGAGCACAGCTCCTCGACGGTACCGGAGGCGAGCACCCGGCCCGCGTCCATCGCCACCAGGGTGTCGAAGCGCTCCGCCTCGTCCATGTAGGCGGTAGACACCAGGATACCGAGGTCCGGACGGCGCCGACGCAGTCGCTGCATCAGCTCCCAAAACCGGCGGCGCGAGAGCGGATCTACGCCGGTGGTCGGCTCGTCGAGGATCAGGAGCTCGGGGTCGTGGATGAGTGCACAGCAGAGACCGAGCTTCTGTTTCATCCCGCCGGAGAGGTTCATCGCCGGGCGCTCGGTGAAGCGTTCGAGGCCGGTGGCCGCGGTCAGCTCGGCGATGCGCTGCGCCCGGGTCGCCCTGTCCTGCCCGAACAGGCGGCCGAAGAAATCCAGGTTCTCACGCACCGACAGGCCCGGATAGAGGTTGCGACCGAGACCCTGGGGCATATAGGCGATGCGCTCGATCACCGCGTCGCGCTCGCGGCGCTGCCGCAGGTCGTGCCCCAGCACCTCGACCCGCCCGGACTGGATCTGCCGCACCCCGGCGATGATCCCGAGCAGGGTCGACTTGCCAACCCCGTCGGGCCCGATCAGGCCGGTCAGACGCCCGGCCGGGAGCTCGAGCGCGATGCCCTCTAGGGCATTGACACCCCGATAGGCATGGCTCAGTCCGCTCAGTCGGACGACGGGACCGGCGGCATGCTCTGCCATAGGTGTGACCTCGGGGGCGGCAAGCTCGGCGCGAGATGCGCGGGCCAGGGCACGTCGGGCAAGAGCTGGACGTAGGCGACGCCCGGGACACCCGTTTTCACCAGTGCCTCGTAGCGTGCGAGCAGCTCGGCGTCGATGCGCACCTTCACGCGAAAGGCGAGCGACTCTCGCACGCTCTGCGTCTCGACCTGCTTTGGGGTGAACTGGGCACGCGGGGCCACGAACGAAACCTCCGCGGGAATCACATACTCAGGTGCGGCGTCCAGGACGATCCGCGCCTGCGCACCCAGCGGGACCCTGCCGGCCGCCGGCGTCGGCAGAAAGATGACCATGTAGACGTCACTGAGATCGAGCAGGGTCAAGACCTTGCCGCCCACCCCCAACACCTCGCCCGGCTCCGCCAGGCGGTAAAGCACACGTCCGCCGCGCGGCGCCCTGAGGGTGCTGTCCCTGACGTCGACCTCGACGCGCTCGATGCTCGCCTGCGCCGCCTCGATCGCCGCCTCGGCCGCGACCACTTGCACGCGGGACGCCCGGAGGACAGCCTCGGCGGTACGGACACGGGTACGCCCCTGATCGACCTGCTCCTTGGAGACGAACTGGTCCGAGCGCGACAGCCGCTGCAGCCGATCAAGGTCACGGCGCGCGAAGTCCAGCTCACTCTCGTGCTGCTCCACCACCGCCAGCGCGTGCTCACGCTCCTGCTCGGCATGCCGCAGCTCAGCCCTGGCCTGACGCTGCTGGGCCGCCAAGGCGTCGGTCTCGAGCACCGCGACCACCTGCCCCTGCTCGACCCGGTCGCCTTCCTGTACCCGAACATCCACCAGCCGGCCCGCCAGCCTTGTCCCCACATCCACCTCGGTGGCCTCGATCCGACCGTTGCCCATGGCGAAACCCTCGGGCAGCGCGATCTCCCCCAGCAGGCCGCGCAGCCTGTCCGGCAGGGCCTTCAGGTCCCCGCCGCCGACAAGCACCCATCCAGCCACCGCGCCGGTGAGAAGGAGGACGATGATCACCGCTGCAACCAGCCAGCGGCCTGATGTGCGCATGCGATGGGACCTGGATGATCCGGGCGACGGCGCCCGCTTCGATTCTACTCCGTGAGGCGCGAGGCAGAGCCGGTATCATGTCCGCGCATTCAACCTCGGCCGCCCATAGAGCGCTCGGAGGTCATCCTCGGCTGCCTCGAGTCGCTCCCGCTGTGCAGGATCGAGCTTGGTCCCTGCCCCGTTGACGCCGAAGGTCCGCGTTGTCACTAGACGGGCTCGACGCTGCATGACGAGCGTCCCGTTCCGACGGCACGACACTCTCGCGTCGCTGTACAATCAGACGCGCGAGCGTGCCATCATTGCTCGACCCTTCAGGACCGACCGGAGCACGCGATGTCGATAGAAGCCAGCCCCAGGATGCCGTCACTCGCGGTGATCGCCGTTGCGATCCTCGCTGGCGCTGCCTTTCTCTATATGGTGAAGCTGATGCACGATATCTCGCTGAACGTCGGTGTCATGGCAGTCGAGATGACGTCCATGTCCGCGAACATGGACCGGATGCGAGCGGATATGTCCTCGCTTGCAGCAGACGTCTCGGACATGGGCCAGCAGGTCCGCACCCTCCCGGCGATGGCCGAGGACATGCAGCAGATGCGGGTCGCCATCGACCGTCTCTCAGGTATCGTCGGGGGCGGCGAGCAGATCCAGCAGATGAATCCGATGGGCGTGATCCAACAGATGATCCCGAGCGGTGAACGCCGCTAAGCCGTCTTACCGTCGTCCGTCAATCGAGTACCGAGTGTGAGACCCGGCAAGGCTCAGGCTGGACCGACCGGAGACGCGCTCGGACAATGACGCCACCCAATCCACAGATCCAAACCTAATGACCCAAACCAAGACCTCCCGCTCGATCCTGGTGCTTATCCCCATCCTGATGCTGCTTGCGAGCTGTGGTCGGGACGATGGCGGAGAGACTGCGATCCGCAACATGCCTCAGTTCGATGATGACCGACTCGCTGCCGGACGCACGATCTGGGTGGGTACCTGTCGGAACTGCCATCTGCTCGGGGTCGCTGGCGCACCGGCCGTGACGGATTTCGCGGAATGGGACCGCCGACTGCCCAAGGGCGTCGAGGCGCTCTACGAGAGCGCAATGGGCGGCATCCGCAATGCCGATGGCACCTACCGAATGCCACCGCATGGCGGTAACCCGCGCCTCTCCGAGGATCAGGTCAAAATGGCCGTCGACTACAAGGTTGCCGCAATTGCAGCCCTTCGTGCCGGTACGACGAACGAAACGCCCTGATCGAGCTTCGCTGTCTGGGGTCCTTGCACGCAACTCCTCCGCAATCAACACCGGGGCTGCGGCCACCCGGGAAAATCAGCAGACCCGAGACGCTTTTCCTACACTTCGGGCGTCCGGGAATCGCCGTCCCCGGGAGGCGGATGTCCCGATCAACACCTGCAGGGGAATCACCATGGCGCAGTCGCGACACTCTGTCCAACCGGGTAACTGGGACAATGCGGGGGCCAGGGTCCAGGGCGCAGGCGTCAATTTCTGCGTGTTTTCGCGCTATGCGCAGGAAATAGATCTGCTGCTGTTCGAAAATGACAGCAGCACCGAGCCTTACGAGGTCATCCGGTTAGACCCCAAGGTCCATCGGACTTTTTTCTTCTGGCATATCTTCGTCGAGGACCTTCCGGAAGGAACCTTCTACAACTGGCGTGTCCGCGGGGTCTGCGACACCCGCACGATCGGCTGTCGCATCGACGGCGATAAGGCCCTTCTGGATCCCTGGGCCGTTACGGTCAGCGACCGGCTCTGGAATCGCGAGATCGCCTTACGGCCGGGCGACAATGTCGCCACGGCCATCCGCGCCCGGGTTGTACGTGATCAGTATGACTGGGAAGGCGATTCACCGCTGCATATCCCCCTGAACACCGCGATCATCTACGAGATGCACGTCGGCGGTTTCACACATCATCCGTCTTCGGGTGTCGCACATCCGGGGTGCTTCGGTGCCGTGATCGAGAAGATCCCCTATCTTCAAGACCTGGGGATCACACATGTCGAGCTGATGCCGGTCATGGCCTTCGACTCGCAGGATGTCCCACCAAAGACCGCGGCCATGGGTCTCGAAAACTATTGGGGCTATAGCACCCATAGCTTCTTTGCGCCTCATCCGGGCTTCGCAGTCGACCCGGCACAGGCTCGCGATGAGTTCCGCGACCTCGTGAAGGCGCTGCACCGCGCCGGGATCGGCGTGATCCTGGACGTGGTCTTCAACCATACGGCCGAGGGTGGCGTCGGCGGCCCGACCATCAGCTTTAAAGGTCTGGGGAACGAGATGTTCTACCATCTCGACCCCGCCGACCGCCGTCTCTATCGCGACTATACCGGGTGCGGCAACACGGTGAACTGCAACCACCCCATGGTGACCCGGTTCCTGATCGATGCCCTCCTCTACTGGGTGCGCCAGATGCACGTGGATGGCTTCCGCTTCGATCTTGCCAGCGCCCTGGCCCGTGGTGAGGACGGCAACCCGCAGTACCATGCACCGATCCTCTGGGCGACCGAGCTCTCTCCCACCCTGGGACGCTCGCACATCATCGCGGAGGCGTGGGACGCCGCCGGGCTCTATCAGGTCGGCGATTTCCCCGGCTATCGTTGGGCCGAATGGAACGGGCGCTATCGCGACGTGATCCGCAGCTTCGTGAAGGGCGACCCTGGATTGATCGCGGAAGTCGCGACCCGGATGACCGGCTCGAGCGACATGTACGCTGACCGAGGACGCCTTCCAAGCAACTCCATCAATTTCGTCACCTGCCACGACGGTTTCACGCTCTGGGACCTGGTGAGCTACAACGAGAAGCACAACGAGGCCAACGGCGAGGACAACAGGGACGGCCACAATCATGGCCTCAGTTGGAACTGCGGTGTCGAAGGACCGACCGACGACCCGTCGATCCTGGCACTGCGGCGGCGCCAGGCACGGAACTTCATTGCGATCCTGATGCTCAGCCAGGGGGTGCCCATGCTGCGCTCCGGCGACGAGGTTCTGCAGAGTAAGGGAGGCAACAACAATACCTATTGTCAGAACAACGAGATCTCCTGGTTCGACTGGAACCTACTCCATGACAATTGCGGCATGCACGCTTTCGTGCGGGGAATGATCGCGTTTCGCCAGCGTCACCCTACGCTGCATCGCAAGCGTTTCCTCACAGGTGAGCCCAGATCGGGGGATGATGTGCCGGACATCCGATGGCATGGAGT
>RRYU01003548.1_pt1 | contig 22617 bp, 22 predicted proteins | sample 2162651 | NCBI WGS metagenome assembly RRYU01 (sample SAMN10267283, study PRJNA491782) | microbial mat metagenome | isolation source: biomat in the production well | place: Japan: Minami-Kanto gas field, natural gas well KTG3 | collected 2017-06 | reverse complement strand
GGGGGGGGATATTTTCGCATCTTTAGCATTCGTATCTTTTCCCGCAATTGTTCCCCGCACCTATACGCTGTACGCTAAATGCTCTCGCTATTTTCATTGTTTTTTCTTTTTTAATTTGTTTAACAATATCTGCCTTTCCATTCTTCCTACTCTGTCAATAAACAAAATCCCGTCTAAATGGTCGATCTCGTGCTGCAGCGCACGGGCGGTTAAACCTTCTTTGATAATTTCAACCGGGTCACCGTTCTCGTTAAGTGCTTTTACTGTTACTTTTAATGAACGCTTAATCTGGCTATAGATGCCGGGGATACTTAAACATCCCTCTTCTTCCATAACTTCTCCCTCGCATTTAACAATCATGGGATTAATCAATACTATTAATCCGTCTTTCTCTCCGTCAATTGTAATAATTTGTTTCGATACCCCCACTTGCGGAGCGGCAAGACCTACTCCGGAATCAGAATACATAGTCTCAGCCATATCTTTTATAAGACTCAGTATTTCCGGAGTAATTTTCTCAACAGTTAGTGCTTTTTCCCTTAAAACGGGTTCACCGTATTCTTTAATTTCCAATATCGCCATCTGTTTCTCCTATAATATTAGTAATTAAACTAATTAAATCTTCGTAATCTCTTTCTCATCCGTGTAACCATTTTATCTTTATATCATCCTTATCGGATCGACATCAATAGTTAATCTATTTTTTTGTTCAAAATGCTTTGATAACATTTTATCATATTTTTTCTTAAATACCTTGTTAAATTTTTCTAAATCTTTTACTTTTATTAAAAAATGTACTTTGAAGTCATTTCTCGATTTCCATAAAACCATATTTGTGTCACCCAGCAATTTAAATTCCACAGATTCTTTATTTTTACGCAGGGAATCGAGGTAAGCGATTAGATATTCTGCTCTCTGCTTAACCGCTTCCTTTTCTTCCCCTCTGATCTCAATTCTAATAATATGAGTAAAAGGCGGATAATTCAGCTCTTTTCGCAACTCGACTTCTTTTTGATAAAAATAATTATTATCCTGTTTTCTCAAGGCAACTATACAATGATGTTCGGGATTAAATGTTTGAATAATTATTTCTTTGGGAAAAATGATTTCCTTGAAAGAGGAAATGACTTCATTAAGCAGCTGAAAGGTTTTTTCACTTGAACGATAGTCAGGTAAATTCAACAAAGTATCAGCGGAAACAATCCCTATTAAATCTACATTACTAAAATCTACTCCCTTTAGCACCATTTGAGTGCCTATTAATATATCGGTATTCCTTTTTTTAAATTCTTCTAAAATTTGCTGATAATCGTCATCTCTAATTAGTGAATCTTGATCTAAACGTCTTATTTTAGAAAGAGGGAACATCTTTTTGATCTCGCTTTCTAATTTTTGAGTTCCTACTCCCAATGGGCGGATATTTTTATTACCACATTTTGCACAAATGTCCACTATTTTTATCTTTTTCCCGCAATTATGGCAAATCAGTTGCGCCCTTTTTTGTATATCTAAATGATAAGAAAGGGAAGTGCTGCACTCATTGCATTTAGGTATATGTCCGCATTGGCTGCAAATCACAAAACTTGAAAAACCTCTCTTGTTTAAAAAAAGTACGATTTGTTTTTTATTCTTTAAACTTTTTGAAATGGCTTGCTGAAGTTCATAGCTTATTATCTTCTTCTTGGACTTTTCTTTGGTCATATCTATTATAGTTTTTTTTAATAGACTATCCTTCTCCTTTTTTGAGCTAAGGTCTATTTCTATAAAATTATTTTCATAGACATTCCAGTAAGATTCCATAGACGGCGTTTCGCTGCTCAGCATTAGGGGGATATTCTCCAATTCTGCACGTTTCATTACCACTTCCCTGGCATTATATCGAGGTGACCTTTCTTCTTTATATAGACTGCTATGTTCCCGCTCAACAATTATCAATCCCAATCTGTCGAAAGGTACAAATATAGATGACCGCCTACCTAGGGCTACACTTGCTTGTGAATTTCTTATTTTAATCCATTTTTGATATTTGGATTTCTGGTCAATCTTTTCATCAAAGATTACCATATCATCTTTAAAATATTTTTTTAACAACTCGATTAATTCCGATAAATGAGATTCGTTAGGAGCCACTATAATAACCTGTTTCTCCTCTTCTAGGATCTTTCGAATACATTTTGAATATATTTTTACCCTGCCATTAATATCGCTTCCCCGTATTAGAATTATCTTGAACTTATTAGAATTTAAAACATTTTCAATATTATTTATTATTTGGGGGAATTCTTCTTCTTTTACTGCCGTAGAAAATATATTTTTATCACCTGGGGATTTGATATCTTCGGGTAGCCTGGGGATTTTTTGCGTTGAAGTATCTATTATATCGAATTTTCTAAGCCAGGCTTTGCGGGTTTTAGGGATAACATAGTTTAAGGTCTTTTCCCAGGAGCAGAGATAATAATTGGAAATCCATTTGGTTAATCTGATTAATTGGGGCGTAATAAGAGGTTTGTTATCGATTACTTGCTGGATATCTTTTAAATTCTTAACATCAGATTCCGCTAAAAGTCCTACCACACATCCTGTAGTCACTTTTCCCTTGAACGGAACTGTTACTCTTGAGCCGAGCGATATTCGCTCTTTCAAATCCCGGGGAATGCAGTAGTGAAATATTTTATCAAAATTATATTCTAAAATTACTATTTCGGCATATTTCTTTTCACCATGCATATTAAAAAACTCATCACTTTTTTTAATCACTTTATTTTTAAAATCTCGTCTAATATCCTTCCCGCCATATCAATCTTAGGCATCAGAGGTAATTCCTTAACCGTTCCTTTGCTATTTAAGAGATTAGCCTTATTTTTATCTGAGGCAAATCCCGCTTCTTTTGCCGATATATCATTAGCCACAATTAAATCTAGTCTTTTTTCCTTCATCTTCTTAAGTGCATTAACCATCAAGTTACCAGTTTCAGCGGCAAATCCGACCAATATCTTATCTCCCTTTTTCTTTCCTAATTCATAAAGAATATCGGTATTTCTTTCCAGTTCGATTAGCGTATTTTCATTCTTTTCTTTTTTAATCTTTCCGGTAAATACTTTCTTGGGGCGAAAATCAGCTACCGCAGCTGAAGAAATTATTATATCTGCCTCTGGGAAATATTTAAAAACCTCTTTTTTCATCTCCTCTGCAGATTCAATTGAAACTGTGGTAACCCCTTTGGGAGCGGGCAAAGAGGTTGGTCCGGTTATCAGAATAACTCTTGCTCCTCTGGCACGGGAAATCTTTGCTAAAGCAAATCCCATCTTGCCGGAAGAATAGTTGGAAATAAATCTTACCTGATCAATAGGTTCTCTGGTGCAGGAAGCAGTAATCAATACAGTTTTACCCTGATAATCATTTTTAAAGGTTAGAGCATGCTCAATCGTATCTACTATATCTTCGATATTTGCTAATCTACCGTCTCCTGATTCTCCACAAGCCAACCGGCCATATTCTGAATCGATAAACTCATACCCTAAGGCAGATAATTTTTCTACATTCTGCCGGTACAAAGGATTAGATATCATATGCTTGTTCATAGCCGGGGCAAAGATAACCTTCGCTTTGGAAGCCATCACTGTAGTTGTTAACATATCATCGGCAATACCATTGGCAATTTTACCGATAATATTTGCTGTAGCCGGGGCAATTAATATCAAATCAGCCCATTGAGCAAGAGATATGTGTTTTACCGCTATCTTATCATTAGCAGAAAATAGATTATCTATTACCGGATTTCCGGAAAGAGTTGAAAAAGTTAAAGATTGCACAAATTTAGTGGCAGATTCAGTCATTATTACAAAAACCTCTGCCCCCCTTTTTTTTAATAAACTCACTATCTCCACAGCTTTATAAGCAGCTATACTCCCGGTAACTCCCAGGAGTATTTTCTTTCCTTTTAACATTTTCTTTACCTCTTTTTCGTATATCGTATATGGTTAGTGAATTAATTTATAATAAGCCTTCAGATTTTTCAGGTTTTTCATCTTCATCAAATATCTCTTCAATTTCTACAGGTTTTTCAGGTTCTATAGCTTCATCAGATATCTCTTCAATTTTCACGAATTCTTTAGTTTCATCAGGTATACTTTCAGTCCTCACAGATTCTTCCATTTTTACAGATTCTTCTCCATGAAATACATCTTCAGCTTTAAGGGGTTCTTCTTTCTCTTTAATAAATACTTTTCCTGCTTCTATTTCCTCTAGGGCGATCAAAACAGGCTTCCTATATTTAGTGTCCACTAAAGGTTTTGCCCCATTTTCTAACTGATTGGCTCTTTTTGCAATCATTGTTGATAATAAATATTTATTGTTAAACATGTTTATTTCTCATCCTTCCTCTTTATAAAAATATACTTTTCTATAACCAATATTCATTTTTGATAATTTGCTATTTTACATCTTTCAGCAATTATTATAGACTCTAATTTTTTTAGAGCAGTGTTTATATCATCGTTCACCACCAGGTACTTATAATTCTTTTTATATTCCAATTCGATATGGGCATCTTTTAATCTTTTTTCCAGGTCTTTTTCTCCCTCGGTATTTCTTTTCCGTAATCTATCTTCCAAATCTTTCCAGGTCGGAGGTGCGATAAAAATAAAAATACCATCGGGAAATTTCTCCTTTACTTGCATGGCACCCTGAACGTCTAGTTCCAGCAGGACATCTGTTCCTTTTTGAAGTTCTTGTGTTAGAAAATCTATAGGCGTGCCTTTGTAATCTCCATGGACAATAGCCCATTCGACAAATTTATTTTCTTTTATCTTCTTTTTAAATTCATCTACTGTTACAAAATAATAATCTTTACCTTCTCTTTCATCTTTTCGGGGCGGACGGGTATTTATTGATACGGAATATTTTAAATCCGGGAAAATATCAAATACCTTTTCCCGTAAAGTTCCTTTGCCTACTCCTGATGGACCGGATATTACAAACAGCAAACCCCTACTTGTATTCGTATGTCGTATACCGTATATCGTATTTCGTTTAGGAATAAAAGATGGTAACTTTTTATCGTCAGTCATATTTAAAATTACCTACCTTGAAGTGTTTTCTTTTAATTTGATATTTTTCCCACTATGTTCAGTGAACCTGTGGGCAATAGTTTCCGGTTGAATAGAAGACAAAATTACATGGTTGCTGTCAGTAATTATTATAGCTCTTGTTCTCCTTCCATAGGTGGCATCAATTAATTTTTTCTCTGCCTTTGCTTCTTCTTTCAACCTTTTTATCGGTGCGGAATCCGGATTTAAAATAGTAATAACTCTGTTAGAATTCATATAATTTCCAAAACCTATATTCACTAAATCATTCACTATATTTTCTCCTCGATCATTCTATATTTCTGGCCTGTTCTCTTATTTTTTCCAGTTCGCTTTTTATTAAAACAACCAGAGAAGTAAACTCAATATCGTTAGTTTTTGACCCTATGGTGTTTATCTCCCGGTTTATCTCCTGGGTTAAAAAATCCATCTTTCTTCCCACGGATTCCTCCGAATTTAACAAATCATCAAATTGGATAAGGTGGCTTTTCAATCTGGTAATTTCTTCGGTAACATCAACCTTTTCGGAAAATATTGCTGCCTCCAGTTCAATTCTTCCCTCATCGACATTAAGGCTATCGGTTAAATCCTTTATTTTGTTCAAAAATTTATTTTTATAGTCAAGTGGTGCTGATTTTGAATACTTTTCTATTTTATCTAATAATTTTTGCATTTTCTTGACTCTTTTTCGGATATCATTAACCAGAACCTTGCCTTCTTTTTCCCTCATTTTCAGCAAAGAATCTAAGGCAAGATTCGCAGATTTTTCTACCAGGGGCCATATCTTGGCACTCTCTTCTTCCTTTATTATTTTAAATATATCTTTGAACTTGAGCATTGAGTCCAGGTCTATTTCGCCTTCTAATTTATACTTCTCCTTTAAGGCTTTCAGGTGTTTATAGCAGGAATCAGCAACATCTTCATTTAGTATTATCTTTTCTTCGGTTAGACCATAGTTCTCAACTTTTATTAAAATATTGATCTTTCCTCTTGATATTCTGTCCTTTGTTAACTTTTCTATCTTTTGTTCAATTTCCAAAGATTGAAAGTTATTTTTTACATTTATATCGCAGTATTTATTATTTAAGCTTTTTATCTCTACCAGACATTCTCCGTCTTCTGCTTTAACTCTTCCTACACCGTAACCGGTCATACTTCTAATCAACTTTTCTCCTTATATTTACCGTATTTATATTATTTTAAACTTCACACTAATTTTATGGTAATACTTACTGCTTGTCAAATAATTTCATAATAATCAATTGGTTGATTTACCAATTCACCGATTTGCTGATTCTCCAATTCGCTAATTAACCAATTAGATTAATCGTTAATTTATCTTGTCGAGTATTTTAGCGTTGAGTGTACAGCGTTTAGCGTATAGTTAGAGAAGAGGGAGTCAAAATTCAGTAAACAGAAGACGAAATAAAATCATATCTCGCGTTGCTTATTATGGGTAGACTCTTTTCTTTATTTTTACTTCTATTTTTTATTCTGATTCCTGACTACTGGCTCCTGAATTCTATCTCCTGATTTTTATTTTCTTGATTATACCTTTATAATAGATTATATTAAAGTTAAATACACCAGCAAGGAGATCACAGTATGCCACTTGATAGCATCGCTTTGGAAGCAATGAGAAAAGAGCTTCTGGATAAATTTAAAGAGGGAAAGATAATAAACCTGATTCAGACTAAAAAATATAAAATCATTATTGAGATAAGACCTGCTAAGTTTTTAGGCTCAGCCTTCTTTATCCATATTTCCCTTGATCCCTTGCTACTCGAAATTTATTTTACCGAATTAAAAAATAATCAAAAGACTATCAGTTCTCCTTTTTTAACTTTTCTACAAAATCAACTAAATGGAGGGAAAATATTAGATATCGAACATCCCAATTTTGATCGTATTTTACATTTTATTATCAGACCCTATCAAAAGTTCGGCAAAGTGCAAAATAAAATACTGATAGTAGAATTTATGGGCAAACACAGTAATATGATTCTTATCAAAGAAGATAAAACCATAGAAACCGCTATAAAACCAATAGATTTCAGCATTAATAGATACCGGGAGATTATGCCAGGAAAACTCTATATCCCTCCTCCTTCGCAAAGCAAGATAAACCCCCTAAATACTAACCATAAAGACTTCTTAGATATTTTTACCCTATCCACTGAAAACAAAGATTCAACTCTCCAAATGCTGATACAGAACAATTTTACAGGCGTAAGCCCCCAGAGTGCAAAAGAAATGGTTCTTCAGGCTAACTTATCTCCGAAAAAAGATATGTCTAACACTTCCAAGGCAGATTTGGAAATACTCTGGACTTCTTTTAGTAGAATTGTAACAAATATTAAAAAATGTAATTATCAACCCACCCTCTTTTTAGATCCCCTATCCAAAAAGATAAAAGCCTGGTCAATAATTGATTCGGTGCAATTTTCCAAATATTATAAACAAACTTTTAATCAGTCGAATTCCTGTCTGGAGTACTTATTTACCGAGTTGGAAAAAGAACGAGAGATTCTATTGATGCAAAATAAGTTAGATCAGATAATTCGAAAAAATATTTTGAAAATAGATAATAAAGTAAACGATGGCCAAAAAAAATTGGAAGAAGTGAAAAATTGTGAAAAATATAAGATAAGTGGTGAACTGATAAAAGCAAATCTTTCCAGTATTAAAAGAGGGGATAGGGAAATTACCACCGTTAACTATTATTCTCCCCTGCAGGAAAACATAACCATCCCGCTAAACGATAAACTAACCCCCTTGGAGAATGCACGACTTTATTTTAAAAAATATCGGAAAACCAAAGATAGTTTTCAGATAATTTCAGAACAATTAAAGAACCATCAACTACAACTTAACCAGCTGACCGAACTTCAGAGATTATATAAGCAAGGGAACAATTCTCTTCCCGCTCTGCTCAAAATTTACACTAACCTGATAAGCTTGGGATGGACAAAGAAGACTTCTGTTGCCATTAAAAAACCCAAAAAAGAAAAAAATAGGCTGGTACCTGTCAAATATATCTCCAAAGATGGCTGGGAAATCTATGTGGGGAAAAATAACTTGCAAAATGATTTTCTAACCTTTAAATTAGCATCAGGCAATGATACCTGGCTTCATGCAAAAAACATTCATGGGTCCCATATTATTATTAGAAATAAAGGAAGTAAGCAATCTCTTCCGCTCAACACCTTAATTCAGGCAGCAAATTTAGCCGCTTATTTTAGCAAAGCCAAAAAAGATAATAAAATATTGGTCGATTATACTCTTAAAAAACACGTGAAAAAACCTAAAAACGCTAAGCCGGGAATGGTGATTTATTCTCAAGAGAAGAGTCTTTGGATAAAAGTAGATCCGGAAGAGATTAGGAGTATAACGAAGGTTTCTCATAAAGAATTTTGATGTCTATTTTTCATCCCCTTCTAGACAATCAACTAATTCCTGCATGTCTTGGGGTAGAGAAGCAGAAAATTCCATATATTTTTTTGATGAAGGGTGCACAAAACCTAAAACATGAGAGTGTAAAGCCTGTCTGTGGATATTTAACCCCTGTCTCCTGTGGCCGTATAGCTGATCACCAACGATAGGATGACCGATAAAAGCCAGGTGTACTCTTATCTGATGAGTCCTGCCCGTACGAAGAATTGCCTCGATTAGTGTATGACTAGAATAAACTTTCAATACCTTGAAATGAGTTATTGCTTCCCTGCTTTTTCCTTCTGCTGTCACTGCCATTTTTTTCCTATTCTTCAGACTCCGACCTATCGGTGCATCTATAATTCCAGAACTATCTTTCATTTTTCCATGGACTAAAGCGAGATATCTTTTAGTTACCTGTTGATCCTTTATTTGTTTTGACAAATCAAGATGCGTAAAATCATTTTTTGCCACTACCATTAGACCGGAAGTATTTTTATCCAGACGGTGAACAATCCCCGGCCTGATTACTCCGCCTATCCCGGATAAGGAATTCTGGCAATGGTAAAGTAAAGCATTCACCATGGTGCCGGAACGGATCTTTCCCGCTGGATGGACAATCATATCGACCGGTTTATTAACCACCACCAGATATTTATCTTCGTAAATTATATCTAAAGGAATGGCTTCTGGTATAATTTCCAATTCTTTGTTTTCGGCTAAACTTAAATCTATTACATCACTTTTCTTTAAAATATAGCTTGGTCTGACCAGATTGTTATTTACCCTTATTTTACCTTGAGTAATTAAATTCCGAATCTGGGATCTGGAGGGGTATATCTCTTTTTGGGTTAAATAGAGGTCGATTCTGATTTTCTCTTCGCCCATGAATATTAAACTCTTTTCTTTTTCTATCATAAATAAATCCTAATTGAATTAGTTAGCTGGTTACTTAGTTGGCTAGTTAGGGAATCAAAAGCGAGACGTTTGTTTTACTAACGACTAATTATGCTTTTCTTCTTCAAAATATTCATAAACACCAGGGAAACCAACACAACTCCCAACAAAATAGTCTGGGTAATGGTTAATAAATTAAATACTTTGTAGCTATTTTCGTAAAATCTGAAAAATTCTACGGTAAAGCGGGAAATAGAATATAATATAAAAAAGTTCAACATAAGAAATCCATCATACTTCTTATATTTTTTCATCCAATGAAGTATAAAAAATATTAAAAAACCATATAAAGAAGTATAAATTTGAGTAGGAATTACCGGGAGAGTACAGGTACTTTCGGAGGCAATCAATCCATCATTTAGTTGTTGTAGATACACCGGGGGCATATTTAAAGAAGGAAATTTAATACCGTAACTTTCTGAAACTACGCCAAAACAGCAGCCGTTTAAAAAACAACCTATCCTTCCGATACCTATCCCAATTGCAATGGAGGGGGCAGCAATATCAGCATATTTCCAGAACGAGATCCTGGTTCTTTTGACATATAACCAACATAGAAAATAAGCTACTAAAAACCCTCCTAAAAAACTTAATCCACCCTGCCTAAAATACAATATCCTTACAGGATTTTTCATGTAATAATCAAGATAGGTTAAAATATATCCCAATCTACCCCCTATCAGGGCACCTAAAATGACATATAAACTTAAATCCAAAACTCTTTCCGGGTCTTCTCCGCATCTTTTTGCTTCTTTTGTAGCGAAAAAAATAGCAGCAATCAAAGCTAAAGCAATCATCACCCCGTAAGAATAGATAGGAAATGAACCAACTGTAAATAATATTCTATACATTAAAATTTACTCCTTGCCTTCTTCTTTATATTTTTCTTCCTCTTCCCGTTCTCGCCATTCTTTCTCTTCTCCCTCATCTCCTTTTTCCGGGGAGCGAAACAAAACATGAACTAATAATATCAACATTCCGCATACTATCGCGGAATCGGCAAAATTAAAAACCGGCCAGATTCTAAAATCTATAAAATCTATTACTTTTCCATCGATTCTAATCCGGTCGATAAGATTGCCTACTGCACCACCAAGGACAAGGGTTAAAGGAATATACATAAAAGAGTCATTTTTAAAAATTATCTTTTTGTAAATTAAAATCACTAAAATTACGGAAATTAACACCGCTATCACAAAGAAAAAAGAACTATATTCAAAAAGGCCAAAGGATGTTCTAGGATTCTCTATATAGGTAATATGGAATATTCCTTGAACTACCGGTATAGACTCTCCAATATACATGCTTTGCTGAATGTACAACTTACTTGCCTGATCGAACAATATTATAAATATGGCGAAAACTATAAATCCCATGGTACTTCCTCTACTCCTCAAAATAATTATGCAATACTTCAGCACATTTTTCGCAAATAGTTGGATATTTCTGGTCTCCTCCTACTGTCTCACTGTAGCACCAACACCTTTCGCATTTTTCTCCCGGTGCCCTGGCTATCAGCACTTTAATATTGGGAAATTCTACTCCCATATAGGCATCAGAAGAAAGGCATTTTTCCCCTTCTCCGCGAACTATATCAGTTTTAGAAACGATAAATATGGTTTCCAACTGCTCCTTGAAGGAAATTAAATAATCATACACTTCTTGTTCTTCGGTATAAATATTTACCTGCGCTTCCAAAGAATTTCCGATAAAGCCTTCCGCTCTTTTTATTTCCAGTGCTTTTAAAACATCTTTTCTGATTTTCAAGATGTTGTCCCATTTTTTTTCTAAATTTCTATCCCTGTAATTTTCATTTACCTCCGGCCAGGAAGCTAGAAAAATACTTTTTTCGCTTTCTTCAATTTCCCTTAAGTACTGCCAGATTTCTTCTGCGGTAAAACTTAATACCGGTGCAATCAGTTTAACCAAACCATTTATTATTTGATGTAAAACTGTTTGAGCTGCCCGACGCTCTTCGGAATCAGCAAATGCAGTATACAGCCTATCTTTAATTATATCCAAATAAAACGAGCTTAAATCGGTAGCACAGAAGTTATGAATTTCATGATAAAGTGAATGAAATTCAAATTTATCATAGCACTCATTTACTCTTTTCACCAAACTTTGAAAATTGCTCAGAACTAATCTGTCTAATTCGCTAAGTTTATCATAAGAAACTACATCTGAATCAGGATTGAAGTCTGATAAATTTCCCAGGATAAACCTGGCGGTATTTCTGACTCTTCGGTATATTTCGACTAATTGATCTAATATCTTGGAAGAAATCCTGATATCTGTCCGGTAATCAGAAGAAGCCACCCATAATCTCAATATATCCGCTCCATATTTTTCAATAATCTCCTGAGGGGCAATGACATTGCCTATGGATTTGGACATTTTCCTGCCTCCGGCATCGACAATGAAACCATGAGTCAGAACAGTTTTATAAGGTGCTCCTTCGAAAGCAGCTACCGAAGTCAGTAATGAGGTTTGGAACCAACCTCTATGTTGGTCTGTTCCTTCCAGATATAATTCTGCCGGCCAATGAAGTTCGTCTCTCGTCTTAAGTACTGCCGCATGACTGCAGCCGGAGTCAAACCATACATCCATAATATCTCTCTCTTTTTCAAAATCCTTACTTTGGCAGTAGGGACACTGATAATCTGTGGGTAGAATTTCTTGGGCTGACAGTGCAAACCAGGAATCTGACCCTTTTTCCAGGAACAATTTTTTAACTGAATTTATGGTTTTTTCATTTACTATAATCTCCTCGCATTTCCTACAGTAGAAAACCGGGATTGGTACTCCCCATACCCTTTGTCGGGAAATACACCAGTCGGTTCTGTTTTCCACCATACCGAATATTTTTTCCTTACCCCAGGCGGGAACAAATTGAACCTTTTCTATTTCGGATAAAGCTAAATCGCGGAAACCTTCAATAGAAACAAACCATTGCTCGGTTGCTCGAAATACTACCGGATATTTACAGCGCCAGCAGTGTGGATAAGAATGCAATATTTTACCAACCTTCAATAAGGCCCCATTCTTACGAAGCTCTTCTATTACTGCTGTATTTCCTTTTTTATAAGTTAATCCTTCAAATTTTCCGCCTTCCCGGTTAAATTTCCCCTGGTTATCAAGAGTAGTAAATATGGGTATTTTATATTTTACCCCTATCTCGTAATCTTCCTGCCCGTGTCCCGGTGCAGTGTGAACACAGCCAGTCCCTTCATCCAATAAAACATGATCCCCTAATATAACTTGCGAGTCTCTATCAAAAATAGGATGTTTGCATTTCAAACCCTCAAATAATTTACCTTTTACTTTTCCAATAACCTTATACTCAGTAAGTTCAATTTCTTTCATTACTTTTTCTACCAGGGCGGAAGCCAATAAGAGATTCCCTTTTTCTGTTCCAACTAAACTATATTCAATATCCTGATTAAGAGCAACAGCCATGTTACCGGGAATAGTCCAGGGGGTGGTAGTCCAGATAAGTACATAGTTTTTTTCTTCTTTGCTCCCCGGGAATACTTTTTCCAAACTATCTTTCATCAAGAATTTAACATATATAGAGGAAGATTCTTTGTCATGATATTCTATCTCCGCTGCTGCCAGAGCTGTTTCACAATTAGCACACCAGTATACCGGTTTTAATCCTTTGTAGATATATCCTTTGGAAAACATCTTTTTAAATATTTCTATCTGTTCTGCTTCATAAGCAGGATTGAGGGTTAGATAGGGTTTTTCCCATTCACCCATTACTCCTAATCGTTTAAATTCTTCTCTTTGTACGTTGATATATTTTTTAGCATACTCTGTGCATTTCTTCCTTAATTCAACCGGGTTTACCTCACTTATGTCAATTTTTATATCTTTGGTAACCTGAAATTCTATGGGTAAGCCATGGGTATCCCACCCGGGAACATAGCGGGCGTCATATCCTTTCATTGATTTATACTTGGGAATTACATCTTTTAATATTTTATTGTATGCGGTTCCTATATGTATATTTCCATTAGCATAGGGAGGACCGTCATGTAATATATATTTTTCCAAACCTTTCTTTTCTTCACATACTTTTGCATAAATTTTTTCTTCTTCCCAAAACTTTAATAGCTTGGGTTCTTCCTGAGCTAAATTAGCTTTCATCTTGAATTTTGTTTTCGGTAAATTTAAGGTATCTTTATATTCCATTTTACCCTCTCCTCGTGCTTAATAATATAATAAAAACCTCCTGCCGTATAAAAGGACAAGAGGTTAGAAGTTCTTGTGGTACCACCTAATTTTTATCATTATCTCACGATAATGAACTTACAGAGTAAGCAGATTTAAATATTTTTACATGCTTACTTTTTTTTAACGATGTTCACCGCTCCAATCTACTTTTAGAACCAATTTCGACTAGAAAAATTGAGACGATTTTGGATAGAAAAAATTTACAGGCTTCCACTGTTCCTGCTCGCTGTTAAATCGCATCTACCTACTCTTCCTCAAATTATATAAATAACTATTCTATTTTTAATTTACGTAATAATAGCATATTAAATCGGCTTGTGTCAATTTTTTGGATAGCGTGGAGCGTGTAGCATAGAGCGCATAGTTGTGGCTAACAAGTGAAAGCGATATAAGAATAAATATCGAGTAAAATACAGTAATGAGTAATGAATTTCGGGTTGCAAGTTGCGGATTTGAAAAAGTAAGGGTGTATTGTATGCTCCCTTAATGATCGATATAAAAACAGTAGGACAGGCACCCCGCCTGTTTAAGTAAGGGCACAATTCATTGTGCCCTTACACTGGAATCCTAAATTCCTAACTAATTTTTCCTAATTTTTCTAAAAATTCTTCCCGGTTGATATCATAAATTTTAATAAGCTTATTTTTACTGGTTTGCCCCGAGATTATTTCTAAATTTGATTTCGCAATATCGAAACATTTAGCTAAATAGGCTATACATCTTTTATTAGCTTTTCCTTCAACAGGCGGGGCGGTAATGGCGACCTTTAAAGTATCACCATATGCCCCGACAATTTTATTCTTGGACGAACTGGGAATAATTTTAATTTTAACTATTATATCATTCCCCGTGATTTTGAAACAATCATTGATATCGTTTCTCATCTTCTATTTCTTTAGCCTTATAATCTTCTTCTATAGTTAATCCTTCTAATTTGTCCGTTTTCCCCCCGTAAGCACTTTTCTCTGTTTTCTCTTCAGAAACTTTTTCTTGAATTTCGTAATTTCCTTCTTTTTCAAAATCTTCATTTTCGATCATTTTTAAGTATAAATTCAACATTGATTTAAATTTTTCTTTAAATGTATATTTATATCTTCGCAGATTATCGATTTCGTTTTTCACCAGATCTTCTCTTTGTAAAACCTGTTGTTTTAATACTTTGGCGTCCATTTCGGCCTTTTCTATGATTATTTTTGCTTCGCTTTCCACTCTACCCTTCATTTCTTCGGCAGATTTTTGGGCATTTAGTAAAGCGCTCCTCAAAGTTTCTTCAATCTCGCTAAATTCTTTTAACTTCTCTTGCATTCTTTCTATTTCTTCATTAAGTCTCACGTTTTCGTTGATTAATTCTTCGTAATCTTTTACTATCTTGTCTAAGAAATCATCTACCTCTTCTTCATTGTAACCTCTGAATGACCTTGAAAATTCCTGCTGTTCAATATCCATTGGTGTGATTCTCATTCAATTATTCCTCCTCATTTAATATTTCATCAATTTAATTTATTTTTTATATATTTTAAAAAGCTATACTAACAAGCATGTTAATTAGCGCTCTTTGGAGCAAGTTTAGTAAAAAAAAGACGATTATCGGTGAAAGATCTAATCCCATGCCCCCCAAGGGTAATATAATCCTGAAAGGTGCTAAAATCGGTTCGGTAATTCTATAAATAAATCGGACCACAGGGTTATAGGGATCTATAGGCATCCAGGTTAAAAATATTCTCGCTAAAATTAAATAACTGTAAAGTCTGAAAACTGTGTTAATTATTTGAATCAGTAAAAGCATAAATAATGTTTCCTTCCGTTTTTTTCAATTTATTCAGGTAATTTAAATTAACCGCTAATAAACAATCGTTATTAGAATCCGAATATTCCTCTACCGATTCTAACCATATTCGCACCTTCTTCAATAGCTACCTCAAAATCCTCAGTCATCCCCATGGAAAGATATTTCATTTCAACATTTTTTATATTTCTGCTTTCTATTTCTTTGGATAGTTCTCTGAGTTTCCTAAAATAGGGGCGAACTTCTTCTTTGTTTTCCGCTATTGGCGCAATAGTCATTAAGCCAAGCACTTTTATTCTGGAAAATTCAGAAATATCTTTTATAAAAGGTCCCACTTCTTCCGGCTTAATTCCGTACTTGGTTTCTTCCCCTGAAACATTTACTTCAACCAAAATGTTAGTAATCTTCCCAAATTGCAAAGAGTATTTATCAATTTCTTTAGTTAATTTTATACTATCTACAGAGTGAATACAATCAAATATTTCTACAGCGTATTTTGCCTTATTGGTCTGCAAGTGTCCAACTAAATGCCACTCTAAATCAGCTGTTATAATTTGATATTTTTCTTTAGCTTCCTGCACTTTATTTTCGCCAATTATTTTTACTCCAGCACATATAGATTCTTTTATTTGCTCTATAGTAGCAGTTTTAGTTACCGCCACTAATTTTATTTCTTCAGGGTTCCTGTTAACCTTTAAAGCTGCTTTTTTTATTTTTTCCTTTATTATCTCCAAATTATTTTTGATTGTTTCCACTAGTTATATCCTTTTTATTTTTTTATTAATCCAATAAAAAATATAAACACTCATACTATTAACACAAAATATTTTATGTTCTATTCTTCTTTATCGCTTTTAAAATAGCTTTTTATTCTTTCTCCCTCAACTATATACACTACCCTCTCGGCTAAATTTGTAGCGTGGTCGGCAATTCGCTCAATATTATTAGAAACAAGTATCAAATGAATTGCTCTGCTTATAGTGTGAGGATCTTCCATCATGAAAGTTAAGAGTTCACGAAATATCTGATTATCCAAATCATCAACTATTCTATCCCTTTTCCATACTTCCTTGGCTAATTCCACATCCCCGTTGAAATAAGCATTTAAGCCGTCTTTCAACATATTCTGAGCAATTTCAGCCATTCGGGGAATATCAATCAAGGGTTTTACCATCGATTTGGTTGATAGATATTGGCTAGCCCTAGCTATACTTACGGCATGATCTGCTACTCTTTCTAAATCAGATACAGTTTTATAGCCGCATCCGATTATCCTTAAATTTTTAGCAATAGGGTGACGTAGAGCAATCATCTGCAAACATTGTTCTTCAATATCTAATTCCATTTTGTCAATTATATCATCGTTCTCAATTACCTTTGCCGCCAAATCCAAATCCTGTTCAACCAAAGACCTTATTGACATATCGATTGCTTCTTCCACTAAATTTGCCATCTCCGTTAGTCTTTCCTTTAAACTGATAAGCTCGTTGTCAAAATATACTTTTTGCTCTTTTTTAATCATAATTCACTTTATCCTTTACATTATACTCGTATATCGTATATCGTATTGCGTGAACAGTTACCCTGTTTGCGGGTTAATCAGTTAAATTAGTCGATAGTAAATAGTCGTTAGTCGTTAGCATTAAATATAGGTTTTCAGTTGACAATTTTCAGTATGACAACTAAAAAATTAAAGCTAAAAGCGAAAAAACATAATTTAAAATTCAAAACCTATTGTCATTGCGAGGAGTGAAACGATGAAGTAATCTTAATCCAGAGATTACCACGCTCCCTGCGGTCACTCGCAATGACATTTCTATTTTTCCATTCTGTCTTCTTTTTCTTTTTTCTTCTCAACCAATTAACCAGGTAACTAACTGGTTCTTAACAATATACGATATACTGTTTTATGCTTAATATATCAAAAACGGTAACATTTTTCAATAATTTTATATTCGTATTGCATATTACCTATTGTCTGAACAAGTGGAAAATATCCCAAAAAAGAAAAGAACAGCAACTATTCTGTTCTTTATATACTCATCTCAGTAAAGTACATGCTATCATGCGTAAGAAGATAATTTAGGAGCTGGAAAGGTTTGTTGGTGAATATCAGGGAGCGGATGAATCCGCTCCCTGCTGGGGAAATAAGTTACAAATAAAGCAATTCTAATAGATTAGTGTAATTTAGCGTTAAATTAATCAACTAGCAAACTGGGTAACCGGATAATTACAATGTAACCCAAATACTAAATTGATTCACGCTAAATACTCCACACTAATTGCTAGATTTTTTCTTTTTTAAAGCTGCGCCTCCCAGGTATGCTTCCTGGACTTTTTGGTTACTCTTTAGATCGTAAGCCTGACCGCTAATAGTAATATTTCCGGTTTCCAGCACATACCCCCTATCAGCGATACTTAACGCTTTACGGGCATTTTGTTCTACTAATAATATCGATATACCTTGATCATTAATTTCACGAATAATTTTGAAAATTTGTTTTACTAATAATGGCGCCAGACCCAGAGAAGGTTCATCCAGAAGCAAGATGCGTGGGGTACTCATTAAACCTCTCCCCATTGCCAACATCTGCTGTTCTCCTCCGGATAATGTTCCTGATAATTGATTACGCCGTGCTTTAAGAATAGGAAATAAATCATAAACCTTTTCTCTAGATTCTTGAATATTTTTTTTATCTTTTCTTCGGGTATACGCACCTAGATTAAGATTTTCATCGACTGTTAAAGTAGCAAATACTTTTCGACCTTCCGGAACGTGCGAAACACCCCCCGTTACTATTTTAAACGCCTTAACATTATTAATTTCCTGGTCATCTAATTTAATTTTTCCGCTGCGAATGGGCAATAACCCGGAAATAGCCCTCAGAAGAGTGCTTTTCCCTGCTCCATTTGCCCCTAATACAGTTACTATTTCGCCTTCATTCACTGTAAGAGAAATTCCTTTAAGAGCTTCGATAGAACCATAATATATTCTCAAATCTTCAACTTTCAACAATGTAGTCATATTCCTATCCCTCCTCCTCTTCGTCTTTACCTAAGTAAGCTTCAATTACTTGAGGATTACTATATACGGCTTCGGGTAACCCCTCAGCAATTTTTTTACCTTCATCCATTACTGTAACCCAATGAGAAATTCCCATTACTACATTCATGTCATGCTCAATAAGTAAAATGGTTAAATTTTCCTTTAATAAAGATTTTAAAAATATTATCAGGTCTTCTGACTCCTTATCATTGAGACCACTGCTCGGCTCATCTAAAATTAATAAATCAGGATTAGAAGCTAAAGCCCGACCTATTTCTAACATTCTCTGATTACCATATGCAATATTCTTAGCTAACTCATCTCGCCATCTCCATAATCCAACCTGTTTAAGACGATTTTCAGCGTTTTCCTTGATTTCTATTTCTTCTTTTCTTTGTGCGGAAGTCCGTAAAACAGAAGTCCAGGTTCCCTCGTTGCTCCGACAGTGCTGGCCGGCCATAATATTCTCCAGACAGGTCATATTGGAGAAAAGCCTAATATTTTGAAAAGTTCGGGCAATTCCCATTTTTATAATCTGATGAGGTTTTTTACCGGCAAGATCTTCTCCTTTGAAAAGAACCTTTCCACCATCAGCTTTATAGATACCGGTAACTACATTAAAAACAGTAGTTTTTCCTGCTCCGTTAGGACCTATCAAGCTGCTGATTTCTCCCTCACTTACTTTAAGGTCTATACTATTTACTGCGGTCAAGCCACCGAATTTTTTAGTAAGTTTGTTAGTTTGCAGCACAACTTTATTACTTTTATCTATTTCCTTATTCTCTTGTTCACTTCTTATTATAGTTTCCATATTATTACTGTCTTTAGCCATTTTCTTCTCCTGCTTTCATTAAAAGTGATTTGAATTGAACAGCTCCTCTTTTTCTGGGCCAAATACCACCGGGTCTAAATATCATCATAACCACCATTGCTGCACCAAAAATCAACATTCGGTACTGGGCAAAAGTCCTGAAGAATTCCGGGAAAAGGCTGATGGCAGCAGCTCCGATTAATACTCCGGGTATAGAACCCATTCCTCCGATTAATACGATGCAGAAGAGCATGCAGGATTCCATAAAGTTAAAACTCTCTGGAGAAACCATCATTAGTTTGCTCGCATAAATATTGCCAGCTACCCCGGCTAATCCTGCTCCCAAAATAAAAGCCAATAATTTATAAGACCTGACATCAATCCCGGTCGATTCAGCAGCTACTTCATCTTCCCGAATACAATTCCAGGCTCTACCTATACGTGAACGCTGTAAATTCACTAATCCGATGATGGTCAGGCCGACTATTAACCATATGTAATAATAAAATTTTGTAGAATTATCAACTACAAAAATACTGCCCAATGAAGGAAAATCAATTCCAAAAACCCCATTTGGTCCACCGGTAATTCCAAACGGGTTATTGTTTAAAGTAAGCCGGACAATTTCACCCATTCCTATGGTTACAATGCACAGGTAATCTCCTCTTAAATGAATTATCGGAGAACAAACTAGCCAGGCAAAAGCACCTGCTGCGATCGCACTTACCGGCAGTAAAATAATTATAGGAATGCCAAATGTAATATTAAGAATTGCGGTAGTGTAGGCACCGATAGCCATAAATCCCATATGTCCCAAATCAAATAGGCCTACTTCACCTAACACAATATTCAAACTAAGCCCTAAAAGAGCATAAATTCCGAAGAAAAAGAAGACATCTACCCAATAAGCATTTATTATAAAAGGTAATGCTATAAATAAAATTGCCGTTAAAACAATCAGCCAATTATTGAATAAATTATTCTTTTCTTTTTTATTTTTATTCATCTTCATGTCTTCGCCCCTTTACACTTTTTCTGCAACTTTTTCACCCAAAATACCTCTGGGGCGAAAAATTAATACTAATATTAATACTAAAAATACAAATACATCCTTATAGGCGGTGGAGACGTAAGTAGAACCCAACATTTCCAATACTCCCAGAAGAAGTCCTCCCAACATCGCTCCCGGAATATTGCCAATTCCTCCCAGGATAGTCGCAGTAAAGGCTTTTAATCCATAATTCCATCCCATTATAAAACTTATTTTCCTGTAATACATTCCGACCATTACTCCTGACATTCCGCCCAAAGCGGGTCCTAAAGCAAAAATAAAAAATATAATTGTCTCAATATTTATTCCCATTAAGGCAGCTGTATCTCTATCCAAAGCACAAGCGCGGATAGCTGCGCCGAAGGTGGTTTTTTGTACAATATAATATAAAAGTCCCATAAGTAAAAAAGAAATCAATAAAATTATTACTTGCAAGAAATTAATTCTATAATCTCCAAGATTTAACATAATTGAAGGTACAACCTGTGAAGGGTAAGCTTGCGGGCGCGGACCCCAAACAACCATTATCCCATTTTGTATAACAATTGAAGCACCTAATGCAGACACTACTGCGGGAAGCCGGCCTACTGAATATATTGGACGATAGGCAATTCGCTCTATTAAAGTACCGGCAATTCCTATGCCGATTGCGGCTATTAACATAGCCGCAATCATTCCGCCCCATATACCAAAGGTAACAGTAGCATAGGTAGAACCAAATACGAGAAGGGTATATCCAAGATAAGAACCCAGGGCAAATAAATCTCCATGCGCGAAATTAATCAGTTTCATTACCCCGTATACCATGGAATAACCAAGAGCAATAAGAGCATAAAATGAACCTATAGTCAATCCGTTTAGTAACTGCTCTAATATTATTTTCATCTTCGTATTTTACCTCTTTTTTTTATTTTATTTTCCATAAATTCCAAAACTTCCATCTGCATTTACTACATAAAGATTAATTCCGGTTCCTACGCGGTCACCAATTTCATCAAAACCTATTGGACCGGTAATGCTGGGGAATTTATCCATCTTATTCCTCAAATAATCAGCAATAACGTCTGAATCGGTAGAACCAGACTTATCGATAGCTTCTGCAAGTACGCACAATGCATCGGCAGCATAAACTGACCATGGGCTGGATGGAAGAGTATTATATTTTGCCATGTAGGCTTCTTTAAATGCCATTGCTTCAGGATTGGTAAAATATTCGATCAAGGCTTCCTGGGTTTGATAACAACCTGCAGCATATTCTAGACCGGCAATATTAATGAAATCTTCATTGATGGCCGCATCTCCGCCTACAAATACTGCGGTAATTCCGATATCGCGAGCTTGTCTGATTATTAATCCAGCTTCCGGGAAATAACCGGTGAAATAGAATATGTCCGGATTGGTTTCTCTTAATTTAGTCAGAGGAACAGTATAATCAGATTCTCCGGGGGTAATAGCATCAAAGTAAACCAATTCTACTTCTCCGGCATCTATCTTAGCTTGTAAGGCTTTTTTAGTATCTTCTGCAAGCCCTAAAGAGAAGGTTTGGTTATCATGCATAATGGCTATTTTCTTAGCATTAAACAGGGGAACAACTTCATCTGCAAAAAATGCACCCTGAGTATCTGTTCTTCCACAGGTACGGAAGAAATACTTTAGTCCTCTTTCAGTAAGTCCTGTAACAGTTGCACCATAAGCAATATTTACTTTTTTAAATTTTTCATATATATCAGAACCCGGTTGAGTAACAGAGGAACCGTAAGATTGAATAGCAGCAACTACGTCTTTCTGGGATATTAACTTCATTGCAGCCAATGCGCCTGCTTTTGGTTGGCAGCCATCATCAGCAACTCTGATTTCAATCATTCTACCGCCCAATATTCCACCTTTTTCATTTATCATTTGAGCTGCAATTTCTACAGATTGTTTAGCCATTTCACCTTCAATTGCTGCTGCACCAGTAATCGGAGCTTGAAGGCCGATAACTACCGGTGGTTTATCAGCTGCTAGCACTCCCAAAGATGCTATGCCAAAAGCCAATACTAACACAGTAACAATTAACAAAAATTTTACTCTCTTCATTTTTCATTCTCCTTTAATTATTTTTAAATACATAAAAAAACAGAACATTTTAGTAAAATAACTAGTCATGACATTAGAATCAAATTATATCTTATAATTACTTATGAAATTCCCTCACCTCCTTTTTTT
>RRYU01003395.1_pt1 | contig 22672 bp, 22 predicted proteins | sample 2162651 | NCBI WGS metagenome assembly RRYU01 (sample SAMN10267283, study PRJNA491782) | microbial mat metagenome | isolation source: biomat in the production well | place: Japan: Minami-Kanto gas field, natural gas well KTG3 | collected 2017-06 | reverse complement strand
ATGAGCAGGTATTGCGTCTGCCGCTACCGGTAAAGGATGTTTTGCATACCCTGTCGGCCCACAACATTCAGGGTGGATTTGATCTATCCAACGATTACCCGGAACTTGGCAATGCGGTGCTGGTGTGTGCAACCGAGAAGCGCACCCAGGCAGATATGAAAAAATATTCCGAAAAGCTGGAACGCCTAGTTCAAATGCAGAGCCAGAAAAGCTGTGGTGCCAGACCGGACAGATAAGAATCAGGTTGGGAGAGAACTTTAGTGTTAATCCAGGAACAATCCAGAAAGGGTCGCCGTTCATCAGCGCAGGCACCTTTACAGGAAGGCGTAGAGTCCTCTATACCTGAGAGATTCAGGCGCAAGTCGCAGCCAGCGCTGCCAGAAGTATCTGAGATGCAGGTGGTACGTCATTACACCCGTCTGTCACAGAAAAACTTTTCTATCGATACTCAGTTCTATCCGCTTGGATCCTGCACCATGAAGTACAACCCGCGTGGTTGTAATACCCTCTCCATGCTGCCCGGATTTCTCAGCCGCCATCCTGAAGCGCCGGATAATCACAGTCAGGGTTTTCTTGCCTGCATGTATGATCTGCAGGAAATCTTGAAAGAAGTAACCGGCATGCGCGCCGTGTCTCTTAGTCCTGCCGCAGGTTCCCAGGGTGAGTTTGCCGGTGTGGCTATGATCAAGGCGTATCATGATGCCAGGGGTGATAATGAGCGCAACGAGATACTGGTTCCTGATGCGGCTCACGGTACCAATCCAGCATCTGCTGTGATGTGTGGCTACAAGGTACGGGAGATTCCAACTGGTGCAGATGGTGATATAGACGTTGAAGCCTTAAAGCAGGCTCTTGGACCAAAGACCGCTGGCATTATGCTTACCAACCCGTCCACGCTTGGTGTATTTGATCGTCGCATCGCAGAGATCGCAGGGCTGGTGCATGAGGCTGGCGGACTGCTCTATTATGATGGCGCCAATCTGAATGCAATCCTGGGTAAGGTTCGGCCCGGTGATATGGGTTTTGATGTTATCCATATCAACCTACACAAAACCTTCTCTACCCCGCATGGCGGTGGTGGGCCTGGCGCTGGTCCGGTTGGTGTAAGTAAACGACTGGAGCCATATCTGCCGGTTCCCATGGCTCAAAAGAAAGGTGACAAATACAGTTGGCTGACCGAGCAAGATAGACCGGACAGCATCGGGCGACTCTCTGCCTTTGCCGGTAATGCAGGAGTACTGTTGCGTGCCTACATCTATGCTCGAATGATTGGTCGTGATGGCCTTGCTAGAGTTGCTGAGTTCTCTACGCTGAATGCCAACTATATGCTGAAGCGTTTGCAGAAGGCCGGTTTTGAGGCCGCCTATCCAGATCGCCGCGCCACCCACGAATTCATAATTACTCTGCGTCGTGAAGCCCGTTCACTTGGTGTGAATACCATGGACTACGCCAAGCGGCTGTTGGACTATGGCTTTCATGCACCTACCACATATTTCCCACTGTTGGTTCCTGAGTGTCTGCTGATAGAGCCTACAGAGACAGAAGACAAGGACACCCTGGATGCCTTTATTGAGGCCCTGATCACCATCGAGGAAGAGGCTGAATCCGACTCTGACCTGGTTAAAGGCGCTCCCCACACCCTGCCAGTTAGACGCCTGGATGATGTGCGTGCGGCGCGTGAGCCAGATTTGGCCTGGAAGCCGGAATAGTGGCAAGCCAAGGCCCACTCGGAGTTCAAAGGATCATCAACGCCTGGTGCTACTCCATGGCGGGGTTTCGTGCCTGTTTCAAGCACGAACAGGCGTTTCGGCAAGAGATTTATGTGCTGATGCCGCTTATCCCGCTGGGGTTGTGGTTGGGTAACAGTGGGGTTGAACGTGTCTTGCTGGTATTGAGTCTGTTGCTGGTTCCTCTAGTGGAGCTCCTCAACTCAGCTGTAGAAGCAGTTGTAGACAGATTCGGTGGAGAGCATCATGAACTCTCTGGTCGCGCTAAGGATATTGGCTCTGCTGCGGTGTTTCTCAGCATAGCCACAGCCGCCATTGTCTGGCTGTTGGTACTGGGGCCGAGATGGTTTTGAATGGCTCTTTATTCGACGTTAGGGTTAGCTATTAGACGCCCTCGAAAAGTTTCCCCTCTTCTTTCAGCCTAACTACATCAGTTTGAAATGCTGGTGGTCCATAACCGGTAAACTTTTGTTTGTTTAGAAATTTGCCGTTTTCAACGACCTGTTCTGTGTATATGAGTAGGCGCTGGTTTTTCTCCGCGAATTCCATTAGCCACTTTAATGTGCGGGGAGGGATCTTTTTACCGACGGCAACTGCCAAGTCAACTGGATGGCCATTCCAGCGCCACTTGTTCTTGATGAAAATAGCTTTGCAGTTGTCTGGCTTCATCCAATCTGGAAGGAAGTTGTCATCCATTATCCAGGCACAATGGAAACTGCGACAAGGATCCTGCTGGCGGTTTTCGTAGTTGGTGCAGCCATTAGGATTGCTGTGTTTGCAAGGGTTGCCAGGATTCATCGGAATGCCTTCGATTACACCCTGCACCCAGCCGTCGCAACATGCAGTGCAAGGCAGGCATTCTCTCGGCTTTTTCCCCTTGGACAAGTTGGGTTCCTCTGTTCTGATAGGTCAAATGTGACTAAATTACAGGTTTTGTAGATAGAGAGTGTTTCTGGCAAGGAGCAGATACTGCGGCAATATCTTTTTAAAACCGGCTATATAAGATGGAGGAATTATACATTAAAGATGGTTAGGTGATCCATCTGCCGTTCTAGGCTTTTTTACGCTATCGCTTATAGTTTTGTAAATACCATACACGCTGGTGGTTTTCTTGCTCCCTTTAGGCTGGGGTCAATCAGTTGTTTGGTGTAATATCTGCGCTTTATATTTAACTGGATCCGACATGTCAGCATTAATCTGTGGCTCCTTCGCCTACGACACCATCATGGTCTTCCATGATCACTTCAAGAATCACATCCTGCCGGAACAGGTACACATCCTGAATGTGTCCTTTCTGGTGCCGGATATGCGGCGCGAGTTTGGTGGTTGCGCTGGCAACATTGCCTACAACCTGAATCTGTTAGGTGGTGAAGGCAAGCCAATGGGCACAGTTGGTACAGACTTCAAACCCTACGCTGACTGGATGGATGAGTGTGGCATAAGTCGTGATCATATCCGCGAGGTTGCAGGCCAGTACACCGCACAGGCCTACATCACTACAGATAAAGATGATAATCAGATCACAGCATTCCATCCTGGTGCCATGAACTTCTCTCATGAGAACAAGATCAGCGATGCCAGTGGCTCCACTATTGGTTTGGTATCACCAGATGGACGTGATGGCATGATTCAACATGCTGAGCAGTTTGCAGAGGCCAATATTCCTTTTATGTTCGATCCTGGCCAGGGCATGCCGATGTTCGATGGGGATGACCTGATACGCTTTGCCGAGCAGGCCAAGTGGCTGGCCTTTAATGATTACGAAGCAAAGCTGATGGAGGAGCGCACCGGAAAGAATCCAGAGCAACTTGCCCAGATGGTGGATGCAGTGATAGTTACCCGTGGTAGTGAAGGTTCCAGCATCTATACAAGCAACAAGACCTATGAGATACCCACGGCTCAAGCGGCCAGCCTGGAGGATCCTACAGGTTGTGGGGATGCTTATCGCTCTGGTCTGCTCTATGGCCTGATGAATAATATGGACTGGGAATTGACCGGTCGCATTGCGGCTCTTATGGGAGCCATTAAAATAGAGCATGCGGGTACCCAGAATCACAGCTTTACCCGCGATGAATTTGATCAGCGGTTTAAGGATGTCTTTGGAACTTCCCTGGCCTAGTTCAGAGTTGCCCTGAATAGATTGTTTGGGGCTTTTATAGATATTTGTTTGTTGGGACATAATTATGACTGGACATTTTGACGACGCAGGCTTCGTGCCACTGAATATAGCGGTTTTGACTGTCTCTGACACTCGTACTGAAGAGACAGACAAGTCTGGCAAAGTCATCCAGGAAGGCGCACTGGCCGATGGCCATAATGTAGTGGAGAAGGCCATTGTTAAGGATGATGTCTATGAGATGCGCGCCATCTTCTCACGTTGGATTGCCGATCCTAACGTGCATGTGATCATCAGCACAGGTGGAACAGGTATCTCCGGTCGTGATAGTACCCCGGAGGCAGTTGCTCCTCTGTTGGAAAAGCCGATTGAGGGTTTTGGCGAGCTGTTTCGCACAGTATCACTTGAGGATATTGGTAAGTCTGCCATCCAATCCCGTGCTATTGCCGGGCTCACCAATCAGACACTGGTGTTCTGTTTGCCAGGATCAACTGGCGCGTGCCGAACAGGTTGGAATGAAATTCTAAGCGGACAATTGGATCACCGCACAAAACCTTGCAACTTCGCCCAGATGTTTCGTGCCTAATTATTTGCAGCAAAAAAGTTAAAGCAGTTTTTACTGTAGGAAAAGATTATGAGTGAATGTGGTTGTTCCAGTATTGCTACCCCCCCTGGTTCTTTGAAACCAATCGAGGAGGCGCGCGATTTTATGCTCTCCCACGCCAAGGCGGTTGATGGGGTTGAGCTTGTTTCTCTGTCAGATGCATTGGGAAGGGTTCTGGCAGAACCATTGTCCAGCCAGGTAAACGTTCCGCCCTGGGATAACAGTGCGATGGATGGCTATGCAGTAAATTCTGCTGACCTCACCGCTGAGAATGTACGTCTGCCAGTTTCACAACGCATTCCTGCCGGAGCATCCGGTGAACAGCTAAAGCCTGGAACAGCTGCCCGTATCTTTACTGGCGCGCCGGTTCCTCCTGGTGCTGACACTGTAGTTATTCAAGAGGTGTGTCGGCAGGAAGGCGATGATGTGATTATTACCGAGTTACCAACTGCCGGAGCAAATGTGCGCAGGGCGGGTGAAGATACCAAGCTGGGTCAGGAGATCCTACAACCGGGCACAAGATTGGGGCCACAGCACCTTGGTCTGGCAGCATCAGTTGGTATTGCCGATATACCTGTTTATCGAAAGCTTAAGGTTGCGCTGTTTTCATCCGGCGATGAGCTGGTAATGCCAGGCGGCACCCTAGGTCCTGGTCAGATCTTCAACTCCAATCAGTTCACCTTGACTGGTCTGTTGCAGTCACTGGGTTGCGATGTGATTAATCTGGGTATGGTGGAAGATACTTTCAATGCGACCTGTGCTGCGTTGAAGTCAGGTGCCGAACAGGCTGATCTGGTGCTGGCATCCGGTGGTGTTTCTGTGGGTGAAGAAGACCACGTAAAACCAGCTGTAGAAAAGCTGGGAAGTCTAGACCTTTGGAAGATTGCTATCCGTCCCGGTAAGCCGGTGGCCTTCGGCCATATCGGCGATACACCATTTATCGGAGCGCCTGGTAATCCGGTCTCTCTGTTTGTAACCTTCTGTGTATTCGCCAGACCGTTCATTTTAAAGAGCCAGGGAGCGACCAGTGATCTGGTGCCAACCCCGATCAAGGCCCCAGCAAATTTTGAATGGTCCAAGCCAGACAAGCGTCGTGAGTTTGCTCGTGCAAGGCTGGATCTGGACGAAGATGGTCAGGCCAAGGTATCAATCTTTGCCAGTCGTTCATCTGGTGTACTAAGTTCTGTTGCGTGGGCCAATGGGCTGGCAGTGATCCCTGAACGCCAGGTGTTGTCCAAAGGTGATATGGTCGAATTTCTACCGTTTAGTGAGTTGATATAATGATCAAGGTTATGTTTTTTGCCCGACTCCGTGAGCAGTTGGATACCGAGATGCTGGAATTGGAAGCAAGCCACGAGCTATCAAGCATTGCTGCTATTATTGGGCTATTGAAGCAACGTGGCGACGAGTGGGCCGAGATCTTTGATGAGGATCAGATGATATTGATGGCGGTTAATCAGGAAGTAGCCGATACAGACACCGCAGTCAAAGATGGCGATGAGGTTGCATTCTTTCCGCCGGTCACGGGCGGCTAGCATTTAGAGCCAGGCAATTCCGAGTTAGTAAGATGAATCAAATACGAGTCCAAAAAGAACCCTTCGACAGTGCAGCTATCCAGGAAGAGATGCGCATATCTAACCCTGCTATAGGTGCTGTAGTTACCTTTGTTGGCCAAATGCGGGATATAAACGAAGGTGATCAGGTTAGTACCATGACTCTAGAACACTATCCTGGGATGACGGAGAAAGCGTTAGAAAAAATCGTAGCCGAAGCAGACGAGCGCTGGGACCTGATGGGTATCCGGGTAATACACAGAGTTGGAGATTTAAAACCACTAGACCCAATCGTACTTGTAGCTGTTGCCAGTGCTCACCGCGGTGAGGCATTCAAGGCCTGTGAGTTTGTTATAGATTTTTTAAAGACCAGAGCACCTTTCTGGAAAAAAGAACAGACTCCAGATGGTGCGCGTTGGGTCGATGCCAGACATGGTGACACTGAAGCCGAGGATCGTTGGTCTTAGCTATTTCATCTAGCATGCGAAAGTTTTATTTAAGCGGTTATCTAGGCGATTTTAATTACTTTGATAGTGTATATATGGGTTTCCGGTAGTGTTTTGTATGCCTCGGCGCTGATATAAATCACCATGCCATTCCACTTAAATCTAAATTTAACAACTCCTTGTCTGTAGCCATGTTTATGGGTTTTGTATTGGTGATTAATGTGGTACGTTTCTGAGAATAAAGAAGAATTATAAGAAATAATAAATACAAGAAACGTGGGGGTAGATAGAATGAGAATACTTCTTTTTGCTGTTTTTGCGGTGTCTATAATTGTATTACCAGCGTTTTATTAATAAGTAGTTTTAAATAAAAATCTGCAGTGCCATATGCTGGAGTTGTTTCGGTCTAGCAAGAGTTGCTCTTCCTTTTAAAACCGCGCATATATTAGTTCTGTCAAAAGTTACTTTAGCTCGTTTTCTAGTGGCGGTCCTACCTCATAGGCCAGTTAACCCGAATCAGTTTTTTATGTTTAATGCAGCCGTCGTTTTCCGTAAAGATCCAATAAAACTGGTGTATTACGAAAAGCTTTAGCACGGGTGTATGTGCGGTATGGCAATTTCAAGACCGAGGCGCACTGGTCCCAAACTATTTCTCAGGAACTTTATATCACCCACAATTGTCACATGGGATTCAAGTGGGGTTGGTGCGCCAGGCGGGAAATCGGGCGAGCGTACGTAACATCTAAATTTAGGGAAGCACTGAATGAATCAGAGCACCCCTGAAAGTCAATGTCCATTTCAGTGGGGAATAATGACAATATCCAATAAAAACAGCTGGATCGAGCTGGCAAAGTCCTATCTCTTCTTTGCCTATTTTTCAGTTTTCTACCAGCTACTGGTGTATTTTATAGTTAACTCTGGCAGCACGGGGTTAAGACAAGCGGTATACGTCAGCTTTTTATGGCTGGTGCCGCCACTGGTGTGGCCTGCCTGCACTCGGACCTATTCCGCAATAGTTGGAATAATCCTTTTTCTCGTATCTCTGTTTAGCCTTGGTTACTTTGCTATCTATCAGCAAGATTTTTCTCAAAGTGTGCTGTATATAATCTTTGAATCAAATAATGTTGAAGCAAGTGAGTATATTGATCAGTATTTCGCGTGGTGGATGATTCCCTTAGCCATCATCTACGGCCTGCCAGCACTGTTGTTATGGAAAAGGCTAAAGCCGTTGGTTTTTTCTGTGCCAAAATCTGTTGCCATAGTTGTGTTTTCGTTACTAATATCGGTTGTTTATCCAATATCCAAACCACTCATGAATGGCGTGTCCTGGGAGGGTTCCGTTAAGAAGTTACAGGATAAGATAGAGCCAAGTGTGCCCTGGCAATTGGTAATCGGATACACAAAATACCGACATCAGTTGGCGGCAATGAATGAGTATCTGATTGAAAATAGGCAAGTATCCAAGTTAAAAAATTTTAGTGATACAAACGAAGGTAGAGATGCCACCATTGTAATGGTGATAGGAGAGTCAACAAATAAGGCACGAATGAGTTTATATGGCTACCATAGAGCAACCACGCCTAGATTGGATTCAATCAAGGATCAGCTGATCTTGTTTGATAATGTTCTGTCAACTAGGCCTTATACCATTGAGGTTCTGGAACAGACGTTAACCTTTGCGGATGAGCAACATCCCGACCTGTATTTAAAAAGTCCGACAATTATTAATATGATGAAGCAGGCAGGATATAAAACCTACTGGATCACAAACCAGCAGACTTTGACGGAACGCAACACCATGCTGACAACATTTTCCAAGCAGGCCGATGAGCAGGTGTATTTAAATAATAATCGAAGGCAGGATGCTAGGCAGTTTGACGAAGCTGTACTGCAACCTTTTAAGGAGATATTGCAAGACGGTGAGAAGAAGAAGTTTGTGGTAATTCATCTGCTTGGCACCCATATGAAATATAAATATCGCTATCCGGACTCTTTTTCCAAATTTACCTCTGCGGATGGTGTTCCGGATTGGCTGAATGCTAAACAAAGGCAACTCTATAATGAGTATGATAATGCTGTTTTGTATAACGATTATGTTGTGTCTGAAATTATTAATGAGTTGTCTGGCGATAAAAATGCTGCATTTATGCTCTATTTTTCGGATCATGGCGAAGAGGTATTTGATTCACAAGAGCGACATTTTGTCGGTAGGAGTGAGGGGAATCCTTCAAGCGCAATGTACACGGTGCCATTTGTGTTATGGCAGTCTTCTGCTTGGCGACAAAGCCGAAACGACGAGATTAACTCAGGGGTTGCAGCCAGGCTGTACAGTACGGCAGATTTTATATACACCTGGGCAGATCTGTGTGGTTTGAAGTTTGACGGATTTAATCCGAAAAAAAGTATTGTTAATACTGGTTATGTCCAGCAGCCAGTTTGGATTGGTGATCCAGCAAACAAATCTAAGCTGCGGGATCTGGTGTCCAAACCTTTTAAGGTTGTGAATTGACCATTATTAACGGACTATTGTGTTGATGAAGAATCTCTAGGTCTATTTTTCCATGAGCAGCAACTTCCGGACAACAATACGGAAGATACCGTCAGATCCCTGAGGCTAAACTTGAGGAACAGCACCATGAAACAGAAACCACTGAAAACACGATTGCTTACAATGGCAGTCTCTACACTTTTCGTACTGGCTGGAGTTTCGTTTCAGGAAACGGCTGCTGCCGCTTCTGCAGCTGAGATCAATATTGGTGTGGATGCTACGCTCCAGCGTTTTAAAAAAGAGGTGACTGGTGGTAGCCAGTTTTTAAATAAAGCCGAGGCGGTGTTGGTTTTTCCAAATGTCATCAAGGCCGGCTTTGTTGTTGGCGGTGAGTATGGCGAAGGTGCTCTGCGCGTAGGCGGTAAAACGGTGGGATATTACAGTACGGCCGGGGCTTCCATCGGGTTTCAGGCCGGCGCTCAGTCCAAATCTGTTGTGTTGGTGTTTCTCACCAAACAAGCCCTTAACTCATTTCGTAGTAGTGATGGTTGGAAAGCGGGCGTGGATGGTTCTGTTGCTCTGATCAAGTGGGGTGTGGGCGAGGATGTAAATAGCGTGGAGATCAAAGACCCTGTGGCTGGTTTTATCTTCGGTAATAAGGGGCTTATGTATAACCTGACCTTGGAAGGTTCAAAGTTTAGTAGGATCAGGCGTTAGATATGATTCTGTTTTAGTGATGGCTCTTCTGCGCAAATATGTTACATGGCAAGAGGGTCGAGATGCCCTTGCGGGCATCCCGAACCAGAGGTTTTGCCAGATTAACTTTCATTAACTCTGAATCTGGAGATCAACTCTTTCAGCTGTCCCATAGAACTCTGAATAGTTGCGGTGGAGTTGACTGCTTCACTGGCGGCCTGTGTCGTTTGGTTGGCCACTGTAGATATATTGGTAATGCTGCGGTTAATCTCTTCCGCCACGCTCGTCTGTTCCTGTGCCGCAGTGGCTATTTGCAGATTCATCTCGTTGATGGTGGACACTGCGTGGACGATTTTATCTAATGCATGGTCGGCTTCACCGCTTTGGGTTACGCTGTTTTGTGCAAGGTCTCGGCTTGACTTCATCGCCTGGACAGCTTCACTTGCACCTCCTTGTAGACGTTCAATAATCTCGCGTATTTCTTTGGTTGACTGCTGCGTTCTTTGGGCCAGTGTTCTTACCTCATCCGCCACTACTGCAAACCCTCGTCCCTGCTCGCCAGCGCGGGCAGCTTCGATTGCTGCATTAAGTGCAAGCAAATTTGTTTGCTCGGCAATGCCGGTAATAACCTCTAGCACCTGATCAACCTTTTGGCTATCCCCCTCAAGCTTATTCATGACATGGGAAGCATCTTCCAACTGCTTGGCCATATTGTCGATACTGTTGATGGCGTTAGCAACTATACGTCGGCCAGACATAGCTTCAGAGTCGGCATTTTTTGCAGCTTCTGCTGCATGGGTTGCGTTACTAGCCACCTCTTGAACAGTTGATACCATCTCGTTCATTGCAGTGGCTGCCTGTTCAATTTCAACATGCTGTTTTTGGACTCCGTCATTCGTGGTCCGCAGAGTTGCGGCAACCCGCTCAGCATCATCAGAGACATTTTGTGAGGTGAATTCCACGCTGCTTACTACCTCTCCAACCTGTTCAAGCATAGTGTTATATGCTGTGTAGGTTTGTCCTATTTCGTTGTCCGCGTGCTGGACTTCCAGGGGCTGTGAAAAGTCACCCTGTGCCACGGCCATCAAACGATCTTTGAGTTGCTCGATGTTTTGCATTAACACCACAGTGCCAAAGATGCGTCCAAGCCAAACCAGGATAACGATGCCGCCCGCCATGATCAGTGTGAATATCTGTTGAGATTTGACCGAGCTGTTAGCGGCAGAGGCCATCATGTTGACCCCTTTGTTCATCTCTTTAAGGACTACTGGTGATTGTTTGTGTATAGCCTGCATCCCCTCTGCTGATGGTTTATCGAGATAGGCATCGATAGATTTTTTATAGGCTTTCCACAGGTCTTCCACTGCAACTAATTGTTGACGTATTACCGGGTCGTCAACTGCTTCAATGCCAGCATCTTTGTTTCCATTGAGCAGATTCTGATGCGAGCTCTCGAATAGGGCAATTGTCTTGTTTACTGTTTCGCGAGACTCTATAGATTGTGCTGCCAGTAGCGCCTCTTTTGCCACCTTCTGGCTCAACATGCGCTGGCGCCCAGCAACATTGATACTGGTTGCGTCTGACCCCAGACTGATGAAGAGAGAGCCCACGGTAAGGGCGGCCATAATAAAAATAAGTGCATAAGATACAAAATACTGTTTATCCATGGACTTAAGTCCAAGCATCCGTAAGATTGTTTGGATCATTTCTGCTATCCAAGTACGCATGATGCCTCCTGGTTACTACTTTAGGGTTATATGTATACCTATATCGGAAGGTGAGCTGAATACTTGAGTCGCTTCTATACGATATCTCACATATTTTTTGCGCCTCGCCTGCGCATAGGAGATTTTGATATATGCCATTTTTGGCTGAGAAAAGATAATGTTGTTATTGTTATGTTAAAAATCTGTTGAGAAGATTGAATATCTCAAATCTGTTACCCTTGCGCACCGCTTTCCGGCAACACAATACAGGTAATCGTCAAATGAACACCGCCAAACTGCGTCTACTGAAGAATATGGATCGTCGACTCCGTTTCGGCCACTGCTGGATATACAGTAATGAGGTAGATGCGAAGGCCACGCCACTCAAGGATCTGGAACCGGGGCAGCCGGTAGATATAGTAAATAGTCAAGATAAATGGCTTGGTTCCGGGTATGTAAACCCTAACTCACTGATTTGTGCGCGTGTCGTAAGCCGAGATCGTGATCATCCTCTGACAGAGTCTCTGTTGGTTCATCGACTGAATATTGCGCTGTCCCTGCGCGAACGCCTCTATGCCAAGCCATATTACCGCTTGGTGTTTGGTGAGAGTGATGGTCTTCCTGGGTTGGTGGTGGATCGCTACGGTGATCTGGTAGTGGCTCAGATTACAACCGCTGGTATGGAGTTGATGAAGGCCGAGGTAGTTGCGGCCATTGGGAAGGTAATAAAACCAGCTGGGATACTTCTACGCAATGATAGCTCAGTAAGAATTCAGGAAGGTCTGGATCAATATATCGAACTGGCATCAGGCAAAATGCCGGAGCTGATTGGCTTGGAGGAGAATGGGCTGAAGTTTCAGGTTCAGTCCCAAGAGGGGCAGAAGACTGGCTGGTTCTTTGATCAGGCGGAGAATCGTGCCCGCATGGCCAGATATATCAATGGTGGACGGGTATTGGATGTGTGTAGCTATGTTGGGGCCTGGGGTGTACAGGCGGCCGCGATGGGGGCGAAAGAGGTGGTGTGTGTGGATACATCAGCCAGTGCACTAGCGATGGTGGAGGCCAACGCTGCACTCAACGGACTTTCTGAAAAAGTAAAAACCACTCGCGCCAACGCCTTCGATTGTCTGCGTGATCTACGCAGTGAGCGAGAACATTTTGACGTTATCATATTGGACCCGCCGGCCTTTATTAAACGACGTAAGGATATGAAGGAAGGGACTCTGGCCTATAAACGACTTAATCAGGCGGCGATGCCACTATTGTCCAAGGATGGCATCCTGATTACATCATCCTGCTCTCACCACATGTCACAGGAGTCTCTGTTGCAACTGGTACAGCAGGCGAGTCGCCATAGTGATAGATCTCTGCAATTGTTGGAGCAGGGACAACAGGGTCCGGACCATGCGATACATCCGGCAATTCCGGAGACAGCCTATCTAAAGACTTTTTATTTGCGGGTGTTACCTTCATTTTGATCCGGCTGGAGTTGCCTAGGGGCTGGTTGCTGCCTTGGCAAAACTCCCGAGTGCTCCACCAACCTTCTTTAGTACCTCACTGCATTCGGCAAGGTCATGGCGTGTGGCCAGATAACCAGGATCGTTATAGGTATACCAGACCTGGCCATCCTTATCTTCCCAGATTAGGGCCTTTTGCGGTAGATCTATCGCCACACTTTGAGCGCACAGCATAAGAGGCGTACCTACTTTTGGGTTTCCGAAAATAACCAGTTCAGTAGGCCGTAGTTGCATGCCAATATTTTGAGCGCCCTCCGCATGGTTGATACGTGTAAATACGGTCATGCCCTTACTATTGAGCGCGGCTTCTAGTCGGTCTGCTGTAGTTTTAACGTCATGCATACTTTTTACACTGATGGTGCCGTTTTCGGCATAAGCAGAAGAGATGCTGAACAAAAATAGTATGATGGTCAAAAGAGGTTGTCGCATGGGTTTACTCCTTTTTACCAGAAAAATATTTGGGATTTGATTGGCTTGTGGCCATGGCATGCGTGATCTGATCTACAAGATCTATAAGTGTAGTTCAGTATCTGAGAGCTGTGCCGGTGTCTGTGATAGGGAAGTCTGTTGTTGTGATGTCTGTCACTAGACTTGAGGTGTGACTACCCCTGATCAAAGCGCAGGCTGGAAGTGGCCAGGTAGATCTCACGCAGAAAGAATATCATCGCTAATATGAATGCAATCATGGCTGCCACAAACATCAGTCCCACAGGGATGGTTACATCGAAGGTCAGAAAAGCGCCGATGAATAGTATGGCAATAACACTGGCAACCAGTAGAGCAGTTAGGGTGCATAGGCTGATTGAGGAATTTACCATCCTGGCTCTTTGCGAGAGAGTGACAAGTTCTGACTGATTTGCCTTGTCACCAGCGCCACTGGTCTGATCTGTTTCTTTGATTGTTCTTGCGCGATCCACAATTCGTGAGAGACGATTTGTCATCACAGAAAGAATGGCTCCGATCCCGGTTAGCAGGAACACAGGCGCTACCGCTAACTGGATGACCTCTGAGGTGGCAATTATTGCAGATTCTTGCAGCATCTTATTCTCAACATATCGGATTCAGACGAAAGCTATGAGTGTTGGGTAATTATACATTTAGTTGTTGCACCCCGTCCCGTAGATATTGTCAGGTTAGATTAACTCGTAATGGCGCAAAAGGGCTGTGCCTAGGCTGGTAACTGGGAGTGAGCCTATGGTGGTTAGTACGATTATGTTGGCTGCCAGCACAGAATTTCCACCCATAGCTCTGACCATTACATAACTGGCCGCAGCAGTTGGGGCCGATGACATTAGAAACAGTATGCCTAGTTCAATTCCGCGCAGCCCGATCAGATAACCGCCCATGGTTAAGGCAATCGGCACCAGGATGAGTTTGCCAGCTCCGGCGATCATGGCGTTATGTTTTTCAAAGCGAAGGGCTTTTAGACTCAATGAGCCTCCGATGCATAGCAGCGCTAGGGGAAGGGTCATCTGGGCAAAATATTCTCCCGACTTCAGGATGAGATCTGGCAACTTCACTTGAGCCCAAGCTATGGGAAGCGCCAACAGAATGCCCAAGATTAGCGGGTTGGTGGCGATGCTCTTTAGTGTGCCAATCAAAGAGGCATGTTTGCCAAGAGACCGATTCAGGGTAATCACCGCCAGGATGTTGAACAGGATTGTGACCAGCCCCAGGTACAGAGAGGCAGCGGCCAGACCATTCTCTCCGTAGGCATTCACGCAATAGGCAAGTCCGACAATGCCCATGTTGGAACGAAATACACCCTGGATCACTACCCCGCGGTCCTCTGTTGGCTCGATAAGATATTTAGCCAATATTTCAAGCAAGATGAACAGGATGACAGTACCGACAATCCCGCAACCAATCAGTGCAAGGTTTGCGGTTTGTTCAATGCTGGTTTTGCTGATACTGATGAACAATAGCGATGGCAGGGTCACGTTAAACACCAGTTTGGAACCTGCGTCGATGAAGGCATCAGTTAGCAGCCCTGTGTGGGCAAGAACAATCCCCAATGCAAGAATCACAAAGATAGGACCTGTGACCGCAAACGCAAATGAGAAGATGTTCAGGAAATCAGACATGAGAAATGATTGTACAGCCTTAGAAAAAGATACATTAAAGACTAGTTTATTCAATAAAATAAGGCTATCAATCATTAAGCCTGTGGTCATTCAGATGATTTTCACAGCACCTATACTGAGGTAATGAAGTGCCCATATCGGAGTTGGTTTGGTGGGTCGTAAAATAATATTGATCAAATAACCCCAATCTCGGATCTGTACGTTAATAACTACTGAGAACTGACTCTCGCATAGACGGAGAATAATTCAATGAAGATCAAACTACTGATACTGCTTTTGGCGCTGGTACCGCTGGAGAGCATAGCGCGGATCAAGCTGATAACGTTGCCGGTGCGCGAACAAGTGGAGATCCAGCTGGACCATGCTAGCGCCACCTTGGTGGAAGAAGAGCGAATAGTTCCGCTGGTTAAGGGGGTTAATCAGGTCGATTTTTCCTGGGCCAATACGCGCATAGATGCAGATTCCATACTCTTTAGACTGCTGCCGGCACAGAGCAAATCTGAGGTAGATGCCAAGGTGTTGTCGGTAAGTTATCCGCCAAACGAGAATGCCCTGGTTTGGAGTGTTGGGGCTGATAGATCCGGTTCTGCCAGAGTTCGTATAAGTTACCTGCTAGGCGGATTGGAGAAGAGCTTTCACTATCGGGCGATTGCCACCAAGGATGAGACCAAGCTGCAACTTGCTCAGTATCTGCGGGTAAAGAATCACTCAAACGAGGCCTATGATCAGAGTCAGCTCTGGGTTGGATTTGGTGATCAACTACAACGCCCGGTTGGTCTGAATGAGACGAAGGACCTGCTGCTTAAACGCTATGAAAATGTGTCGATACAAAAGCGTTATACCGTAGACGTAACCGAGTTTGGATATATCGAAGCGGCAAAGAAGAAGCTCAAGGTGCCCATGCATTATGTGTTGAAGAACGATTCTGCTCACGGTTTGGGTAAGGTGGCACTGCCATTTGGTAAGGCGCGTATTTTTCAACAAGACGGGAAGGGCGGTACAACATTTGTTGGTGAGGACTGGGGCCACTTTACACCCAGGGATGATGAGATGGAACTATACCTAGGCGTGGCCCGAGATATTGTGGTTAAGCGCACTATCGAACGCAATGAACGCAAGAGGATAAGCGGTAATCTCTACAACTACGACGTTGTTGTGAAATATGAGATAGAGAATTTTAAAGACTCTCGCGTAACCCTGGATCTTCGAGAACAGCTTCCCATGCTGCGGAGTGAACTGGGCCTTCACAATGCGCGTGATGTGCAGTGGAAACTGGGTGGTGATACTACCTTGCCGGGAGGTCTAGACACCGAGAAGTCGGATGCTGACAAGCTATTGTTTCATGCGGATCTGGCTGCCCAGAGCGACTCTGGCAAGGCGAAGAAACAGATCTACAAATTGCACCTAGTGCTTCAGAACGAGTGGAGGTAAGCATGAAATATACAACTCAAATTATCACTCTGCTGATTGCTTTGCTGACTACGCCATTTTCCTTAAATGCTAAAAACCTGGATCTTTCCACAGTTCCGGATCGAGACAAGGTTCAGCTTACTATCTATAACTCAGAAGATCTTACCCTGGTAAGGGAGACCAGAACGGTCAGCTTCAAGAAGGGGATGAACCCGCTTCAGTTCTCCTGGGCTAATACTTTGATTGACCCAACCTCGGTTGAGTTGGAGTTTAAAGATAAGTCCGGTCAGCTCGAGGTATTGGATACAACCTTTCCCCACGACAAGCCCCAGATGCTTTACTGGAACGTGAAGTCTGATGTTGATGCTGAAGCGCAGATCGAGATTAGCTACTTCACCTCGGGTATAAGCTGGGCCGGAGACTATGTGGCCATCTCTAATCCTGCGGAGACCAGTCTGCGGATGGAGGGTTTTGTCCGGGTCAGTAACAGATCGGGTGAACCCTATGACAATGCTCAGGTACGACTAGTAGTAGGCAAAATAAATCTGGTGGAAAAGATAGCCGAACTTGCAAGCATGCAGGTAAGTCAGGTTAAAGATATGGATAAGGCTGAGTTCAAACAGCTAAGAAAAAAGGTGGTCCGCCAGATGATGGCCCCGGCAGCCATGGACGCCATGGCGGGAAGTGTGGAGGAAGAGTCGGCACAGCCTAAGCAGGTAGAGAAAGAAGGGTTGGGTGAGTATTTTATCTACACCATAGAAGGGCGTGAGACGATTCCCGATGGTTGGTCCAAACGATTGCGCAGTTTTGATGCTGCCAAGGTTCCGGTAGAGGTGGTTTATCGCTATCGTTCCATGGAGTACGGTAACCAGTTAGTGCGGCTATATCTATTGAAGAACGACAAAGAGGCTGGTCTTGGGGCTACTCCGATCCCCAATGGCAAGGTTCAGGTGTTTCGTCAGAACGGGCGTAATGGTTTGAGTTATCTTGCAACCAGGCAGATTAAATATGTTCCTATAGGTGACCTGATGGAGCTGAATCTGGGTGTCGATCCTGAGGTGGTGTTTGAGCTGATCAAGCAGAAGGTGTTGCGGGACAACATCTGGGTACGTGTCAATAAAGGTAAGGTGTATAAGCGTGTAGAGGACGGGGCATTCATGGTGGATCATAATAGCAGGGTGGCTGGTTGGGATGAGCATCAACTTTTAAGCCAGCGCATCCGCAACTACACTAACAAGAAGATACGGGTGGAGGTCAGACGCAGCTATCCGGGGGATGTAACGTTCCGTAGTCAACTTGATACTAAATCACACGACTATCGCAGTGTAGAGTTTAAGGCCGAGATTCCTGCTGGCGAACAAAAGGACCTGAAGCACGAGGTCATTACCCGCAACGGTTATAATGCAAAGCAGCAACGGGTAGAGATAGTGAAGGGGTGATCGGTAAGGCCCCGCTCAGAAGGGCTGGGGCCTGCTTGCGGGTTATCCGGTATGGCGATGTCTATTTGAATCCAATTCCCATGATCTCTGGCTGAGGCCGTGGATCTCCTGTTGTATTCTGGTGCGGTGTGGTTCCGATAGCTGGGACCACTCCTCGGCAACTGTTATAGCGTCTTGGGTTAGATTGTTCTCGGCCTCGTCACCGAACATCAGCCAGGCAGGGTTAACCCCTAGAACCTCTGCTATCTCATTGATTTTACGTGGGCGAAGACTTTTGCCGTTCTCTATCTTCTGTATTACCGCCTGATTTGTGCCAGCCTGACGCGCTAGTTGTTCCTGGGTCCAGCCTTTTTGCTGACGCCGGGTGCGCATGCGCTGACCAAGAGAGCCCTGATTAGTTGGATCTTTTGTATTAATCATGGTGCAAATCATCCTTATCACATGATGTACTGAAATAGATAGCGGCATCTCCTGTAATATCTTTAGTATCTATTTTTATGCCGTATGGACTCCCATAAATCGGGCATGATGGTAATATAGCGCCCTATGTTGTCCTACCCAGATATAGATCCAGTCATCTTCTCTGTCGGCCCGCTACGCGTCCACTGGTACGGTTTTATGTATCTTTTAGGATTTTCTGCGAGCTGGGTTTTGATGCGCCTGCGTGCAGGGCGGATCGGTTTGGACCAGAACATACAATATATTGATGACCTGCTTTTCTACGGTGCCCTTGGGGTGATCTTTGGGGGGCGTGTCGGCTACGTTCTGTTCTACGGATTCTCAAAACTACTGGCCAATCCACTCTATCTGTTCCAGATTTGGGATGGTGGCATGTCCTTTCATGGCGGGCTCATTGGGGTGCTTGTGGCCATGTGGGTTTTTGGAAGGCGCATCGGCCGCAGCTTTTTTGAGCTTACCGACTTTATTGCGCCTATGGTCCCGGTGGGATTATTGGCCGGACGTATCGGTAACTTTATAAATGGCGAACTCTGGGGCAAGCCAGGAGATGTGCCATGGGCCATGCAGGTTCCCTGTAACCGTTTCCCCGATGCCTGTGTTGGCATAAGTTCTGAATTAAGTGTGCCGTTACACCCAAGTCAGCTATACGAGGCCGGTCTGGAAGGGCTGTTGTTGTTTCTGGTTTTGTGGCTCTATTCGTCCCGTCCCCGACCGATGATGGCGGTATCTGGGCTTTTTCTGTTCTGCTATGGACTATTTAGATTTGCAGTAGAGTTCGTACGAGTACCAGATGCCCATATTGGTTATCTTGCCTTTGATTGGTTTACCATGGGACAACTGCTTACCTTGCCGATGCTAGCGGCAGGAGCAGTGCTAATTGTTGTGGCTTACTCGAGTAAAAAATAGGATATGCAACAATATCTAGATTTATGTAGGCGAATTATTGAAGAGGGTGTCTGGGTAGAAAATGAGCGGACAGGTAAACGCTGTCTTACAGTCATTAATGCCGATCTACAATATAACGTTGCCGCTAATGAATTCCCCCTGGTAACTACAAGAAAGAGTTACTGGAAGGCTGCCATTGCTGAGTTTATTGGTTATGTAAGAGGCTACAGCAGTGCTGAAGAGTTCCGTAAACTCGGAACCAAGACTTGGGATGCCAATGCGAATGACAATCAAGTATGGCTGGACAATCCCTTCCGTAAAGGCGTGGATGACATGGGCCGTGTCTATGGTGTGCAGGGTAGATCCTGGCAAAAGCCTGATGGCGGATTTGTCGATCAGTTGCGAAAGATAGTCGATGACTTGAGTTCAGGGATTGATGATCGTGGGGAGATAATGACATTCTACAATCCCGGCGAATTTCATATGGGGTGCCTACGTCCATGTATGCATACCCACAACTTTTCACTGCTGGGAGATATTCTCTATCTGACCTCCTATCAGAGGTCCTGTGATGTGCCTCTGGGACAGAACTTCAATCAGGTGCAGGTGTTCTTCTTTCTGAAGCTGATGGCCCAGATTACCGGCAACAAACCTGGCATTGCCTATCACAAGATCGTGAATGCACATATATATGAAGACCAGCTAGAACTGATGCGTGATGTGCAGTTGAAAAGAGATCCTTTCCCCCCGCCTAAGCTGGATATCAATCCGGATATAAAATCACTGGAAGATGTAGAGACATGGGTGACCATGGATGATTTTGAAGTGACCGACTATCAACATCACGAGCCAATTACCTATCCGTTTTCGGTTTAGCTTCTGCTCTTCTTAGGGTGTTCAACTGTCTCTACCCTTCCGATCTCCTTGATCCAGCGATCGAACCCGCCACGCATGTGGCTGACATTTTCAAAGCCCATCTCCTGGACTGTTAGGGTGGCGAGGGCCGATCTCCAATCCAGATTACAATAGAATATTAACTCTTTCGCATCATCAAAGAAGCTCTTGTAGTAGATGCAGTCTGGGTCGATCCAAAACTCCAGCAGGCCACGGGGAACGTGGATCGCCTCTGGGATTTTGCCCTCGCGCTTTAGTTCACGCACATCTCGCAGATCAATTAGCAGTACTCCGTCTTGCTTGATGCGCTCATCCACCTCCGCGGGAGTGATAGATTCGATCTGCTCCTCCGCCCGCTCTACCAGTGCCTTGTATCCAAGTTTGAGTTTCATGTGTGTTACCGTAAATTGTGATTGTTATTAGCAACGTTATCAGATTGTGCCTCTGTGTGCAGTCAGCTACGGTTTGATCAGTGACTCCTTGAGAGTGGTATCGATCTTTGTCTCAGAGTGAAGGGTCTTATGAACCGGGCATTTGTCCGCTATCTCCAGCAGGCGCTGTTTTTGTTCATTCGATAGATCGCCAGTAAGTTCAAGCTCCCTGGTAATTCGATCGATCTTTCCATTTGCAGTTTCACATGCATCACAGTCTGTGGCGTGTATCTTCTCATGTTCTAGATGGACTGCCGCTATTTCAAGCGGCCACTTCTTTCTGGCGGCATACATGTGCAGAGTCATGGTGGTGCAGGCACCTAGAGCAGATAACAGTAGATCGTAGGGGGAGGGGCCATGGTCACCGCCGCCTACAGAGACTGGTTCGTCAGCCACCAGAGTGTGTTGGCCGGATCGGATCTCGGTGTAGAAGCTACCGGCCTCGGTGCGGACGCTTACTTGAGTATCGGTGGGGGCCAGATGCTCATCAATGTTGAGCTCAATATATCTTCGTGCCCAGGCGGAGATAACCGATCCAACGTAAGCTGCATCCTCTTTTTTCATCAGCAGGTGATCGGCTTGGTCCAGAGAGCAAAAGCTCTTGGGGTGTTTAGCTGTCTGGAAAATCTCTCGAGCGTTGTCGATGTCAACTGTCGCATCAATAGGCGAATGAAAGATCATCAACGCATTTCCCAGGCCACTTATGTATTCTTTTGGCTTTATGCTGAGCAGGTCTTCTATGAACTGTTTTTTAAAGGTAAAGGTGCGGCCAGCCAGGGTTATCTCTGCTTCACCGGTCTGTCTTATCTGATCCTGTTCTTCAGCAAAGTGCTTTAGTACATGTGACGGATCGTAGGGAGCGCCAATGGTGGCGACCGCCCGAACCGACGGTATCTCGTGGGCTGCCTTGAGTACCGCCGCCCCTCCTAGTGAGTGGCCGATGAGGACGCTGGGTGCTGCGTATTCCTCTTCCATAAATTTTGCCGCCGCGATCAAATCGAGTACGTTGGTGGTGAAGTTGGTCTCGGAGAAGTTACCTTCGCTGGCTCCTAGTCCGGTGAAGTCAAAACGAAATACACCAAATCCTGAATTGGTGAGTTCCCGGCTGATGTAGTTCACCGCCTTCAGGGTCTTGCTACAGGTAAAGCAGTGAGCAAACAGGGCAAAAGCCAAGGGTTTGCTGTCTACTGGAAGATCTATCTGGGCCGACAGCTTTACTCCGTCAGTGGTGGAGAACATCAGTTTTTTTGAGAGCATGTTACTTGTTCCTGTTATATGGATTTAGAGTGATTCGCTCCGGTTAGAAATCTTGGCGTGTTATTATCCTGTCTCATGATTCAGAATAAACCGACAATATCTATCATTGTAGCTATGTCAGAGAACAGGGTGATAGGAAACGACAACTCACTACCCTGGTATCTGCCCGCTGACCTGAAACACTTCAAGGCCATGACCATAGGTAAGCCGATTGTCATGGGCCGCAAGACATGGGAGTCTCTGCCGGGAAAGCTGCCGGACCGAACCCATATCATAATCACTTCTAATCCTGACTATGTGGCTGAGGGCTGTGTTGTGGTCCACTCGTTAGAGCAGGCACTGGAAGCGATGGGCGATGTGCCGGAGGTTATGATTGTTGGGGGTGCTATGTTGTACGCACAGACTCTACCAATAGCCGATCGCCTTTATCTTACACTGGTCGAGACTCAGGTTGAGGGCGACGCCTTGTTTCCCGAGTACGATCCTGGACAGTGGCAGGAGGTTGAACGCAAGCATCATCCGGCGGATGAAAAAAATCCCTACGCCTACAGCTTTGTTACCTTGTCACGCGTCTGATACGTCGCCGGTATCCAACTGCCCGGTAATGCGTCTTCGGATGTGTGACCAGGAAACACCGGCACTTAGAATGCCGACGATAACCAGTTCCACCAGATAACTTATCACTCGGAGATTATCTGTAGATATCTCCAGCCAGTCCACTATCAGCCAGATTAGCAGGCCGAAAAATGCCAAGGCCAGAATGATTCCAAAGGGGCCAAGGGATTTGAATGTGGCGCGTAGTAGTATGCTCCAGCCAATTAGAAGAACTACTCCGACAAAACCTTTCAGGACGGTGAACTGGGAGAAATTAACTAGGGCCCAGTCATAGTAGGAGTATCCCTCTGGGTTGTAGCTGGCAAAAACCAGAATCAGAGCTGAAATTAGCCTGAGCAGAAAACC
>RRYU01019857.1_pt1 | contig 22675 bp, 21 predicted proteins | sample 2162651 | NCBI WGS metagenome assembly RRYU01 (sample SAMN10267283, study PRJNA491782) | microbial mat metagenome | isolation source: biomat in the production well | place: Japan: Minami-Kanto gas field, natural gas well KTG3 | collected 2017-06 | reverse complement strand
CCCCCCGAGAGGACTCTCAGTCGTCCCAGCGTCCGTGACCGGGGATGGAGACCTGCTTTTCGTTGTAGATGCCCTCGTCCGCGCCGCGATGACAGCTGTTGCATTGGCTGAAGCTGCCGACCTCCGGGTTGCCCGTCACCAGACGGGCCGGGATCTCGTCATGCTCGTGCGTGAAGTAGCGGGTCTCGGTGATCCGCGGGAGCGTCGTCTCCTCGCCCGGAACCGATTGACTCGCGCTCACGGCAAAGGCCCGCGAGCGCGAGCGTTCGGCTTGGTCGGCCGAGTTGTCCAGCAGAAAGGCGGTGATATCGGTGCGGACGTCGTCGGCCAGCGAGGCGTCGTCGCCGTAGTGGTCGATCAGCCCGGCGGGACTCATGATCTGCCTCCAGGCATCGCCGGGCAGCAGACCCGGCTGATAGGCCATGTGGCAGGAGCCGCATTCCTGGCCGTAGGTCGCATTCACGACCGGGGCGACATCGGGGCGCGACTTCACCCAAGCTCCGCCTTTCTCGTGTTTCTCTTGATCGTCGTCGTCGGAATCGCCGACCGCCAGGCCGACGGCGCCCAATGAAAGGATTGCGATGGCCAGTATGGCGATCGTTTTTGTCGATGTCCGCATGGGAGTCAGCTCCTGATTATTGGGTTTCGATATAACTGATGAAATTGGCCTTCTCCTCCGAGGTGCATTCGCGCCCGAGGGTCCAGCGACAATTGCGCAGCAGCCATTTCTCGACCTTGGCCTGATCCGTCAGGCGCTGGGGATTCACCGATGGCGCCAAGGGCTCGATGACCTTGTTGGTGACCGCGTGTCGGCCGGGCTTGGTCAGGTCACGGCCGTGGCAGGTGACGCAACTGCGCGGCGGTGAACCGTCGGTTTGCGGGTATTCCTTTGTCCACCCCGCGGCGCCCGCCGTCGCGTCTGCAGCGAAGGACGCGGTCGGGAGTGCCAAGGCACCGGACACGACGATCAGAATGGCCAGAGCCGCTTTCATGTCGGGTCTCATTTGATGCCCCTCCGCTTCCATCCGGTGATCATGCCGCCGATCAGGTTTTCCCGATGGGACAGGCTGGAGAAGATGACGCCGGCCACGTGGGCGACGATGAGTGCGAGCGTGAGATTGGCCATGACCTCGTGGACCTCTTCGAAGAAGTGGCCCCAGGATCCCGGCAGAGCGCTCATCATCGGTGCCAGCGGACCCGAGAGCTCTTCCGCACCGTAGACCGCCAGCCCGCTCAGTCCAGTCAGCGCGACCGCGACCATCAGGGCTATCACCATGGCGCCGCCGGCCGGGTTGTGTCCGAGATAGCGCGGGGCGCGAAGCCGCAGCGCGTCCCCGACATAGGCCAGGACGTCGCTTGGCTTCCGCACGAAATCGCTGAAACGGGCGTGACGGGTGCCGATCAGGCCCCAGACCAGACGCACGGCGATCAGTGCCAAGATGAGATAACCGGCCCAGACATGGACGCCGAGGAGGTCGTCCTCGACGATGAACGCGGTAACGAAGCCGGCCGCCAGTGTCCAATGAAAGGTCCGTACCAGTGGATCCCAGACGCGGATTCGTTCGGTGGTGTCGGGTTGCTCGGTCGTCGGTGCGACCATGGTTTGCGTGATCATTGATGTGATCTCCTGTATCTCCATCGAAAGTTGTCTGGCCACGCGAGGACGTGGCTTGGGTGCAGAGTAAGCGTGCACTGCTGACCAAACCCTGTGCGGCCCTGTCAGCGAACGGTCAGCTCGATTCGGTCCATAATGGCCAATATGAACAGCCTGCCGTTCCATCGCCGATTCTTGGCCGCCCTCCTGTTGACGGCTCTCGCTCCTGCCATGTCATTCGCGGACCGCCTTGGACACAACGGCGACGTCGGCGCTCGCCATGACCATGATCGCGCCCGTCACGCATTGCAGCAGGGAGAGGTCCGACCGATCGCCGAGATCCTGCGACGGGTCGAGGCCGAGGTGCCGGGTGAGGTCATCGAGGTAGAGCTCGAGCGCAGGACGCGTCGCGCAGAGATGGCCTGGGTCTACGAGCTCAAGCTCATCGCTCCGGACGGGCGACTGCTGGAGGTGCTGGTCGACGCCCCGACCGCCGAGATCCTGAAGGTCGAGGAGCACTGATGCGCATCCTCCTGGTCGAGGACGACGCGCGTCTCGCCGAGGGCGTGGCCGCCGCGCTGACGGGTGCCGGGTTCGTCGTCGATCAGGAGGGCGACGGAGAGGCCGCCTGGTTCAAGGGGGACACCGAGAGCTACTCGGCCGCGATCCTGGACCTGGGGCTGCCGAGCATGGACGGTCTCTCGATCCTGCGCAAATGGCGGGCGAACGGGCAGCGTTTTCCGGTGCTCATCCTGACCGCTCGGGGTGATTGGCACGAGCGGGTGGAGGGCATCGACGCCGGTGCAGACGACTACCTGCCCAAACCCTTCCGGATGGAGGAGCTGCTGGCGCGTCTGCGCGCCCTGGTGCGCCGGTCCGCGGGGCAGGCCAGCGCGGTGCTTGTCAACGGCCCGCTTGTACTCGACACCCGCCGGATGGCAGTGACGGTCGAGGGTGTCCCGGTCCATCTCTCCCCGCAGGAATACCGCCTCGTCAGCTATCTGATGCAGCATGCCGGGCGCGTTGTCTCCCAGCTCGAGCTCACCGAGCAGCTCTATGCCCAGGACTTCGAGCGCGAGTCCAACGCCATCGAGGTCCTGGTCGGGCGGGTGCGCCGCAAGCTCGGGGTCGATCTCATCCAGACGCGGCGGGGGTTCGGGTATTTGGTCGAGGAGGCGTGTTGAAACGCGTCCGGAGTCCAAGCAGATGTTGGAGTGAGCGCGATCGCTCGAGGTTCGGCGCGCGTTCGGCGAGACGCGGTTCAAGTGAAAATTTGAAAAGACTTAAACCGCGTCATCTCCAAGAGGTTTGGTCGCTGCGGTGCATGGCCTTCAGTCGAACCCAATGTGTCACGCAGGACGCGGTTTGACATGACGCGCCGCTCGCTGCGCGTCCGTCTCTGGATCGGGGCCGCACTCTCGATCACGCTGGCCCTGGTGGTGGCCGGGCTCGGCCTACTGACCCTTTTCGAGCGGCATGTCGAGCGGCGCATCGGCGAGGAGCTGCGGGCGCAGCTCAACCAACTCGCCGCGGCGGTGACGATCACGCCGGAGGGGGAGGTCCAGCTTGCACGCGAGCCCGCGGACCCACGTTTCGACCAGCCGTTGAGCGGGCTCTATTGGCAGATCGACGATTCGGCGCAACCGGGGCTACTCCGCTCGCGCTCGCTCTGGGACCATCTGGTCGAGTTGAAGGATGACGAGCTGGCTCCGGGAACCGTCCATGCCCATGAGGTGATGGGGCCGGGCGAGCAGCGGCTGCTCGTGCGTGAGCGTCGGATCCTGCTGCAATCCGGTGGTCAGAGCATAGCGCTGCGTCTCATGGTCGGGGTCGATCGTGCCGAGCTGGTCTCCGCTCGCGATGCCTTCGCCGGCGACATGCTCCCCTATCTCGCCCTGATCGCGTTGGTCCTGGTCGTGGCGACCCTCGTGCAGGTCCAGACCGGACTGGCGCCGCTCGATGCGGTTCGGCGGGGTCTCGGCGCGATCCGCTCGGGCCGCGCGCGCCGACTCGGTGAAGCCTATCCGGACGAGGTCATGCCGCTGGTCGGCGAGGTCAACGCACTTCTGACGGAGCGTGAGCAGGCGCTGGACCGCGCCCGCGCCTGGACGGCAGACCTGGCCCATGGCCTCAAGACCCCACTCGGTGCGCTGGTCGCCGATGCCCAGCGCCTGCGCGATCAGGGCAACCTGCACCTGGCCGACGATCTGGAGCACCTGGCGACGAGCATGCGGCGACGCGTGGATCGCGAGCTGGTGCGTGCCCGGGTGCGTGCCGGCAGCAACGTCCATCAGGCGCATGCCGATGTCGTCGAGACCATCCACCGTCTATTGCGAACGCTCCAGCGCACGCCTGAGGGTGCCCGTCTCGACTGGCAGGTGGTCGCACCCGCGCGGGCCCATGCCGCCCTGATTCCGGACGATCTGCTGGAACTGCTCGGCAACCTGCTGGAGAACGCCGCCAAATGGGCACGGACCGAGGTCGATATCCGAGTGACTTCGGGCGACGGGGTCGAGATCCGCATCGACGACGATGGCCCCGGCGTCCCCTTCGATCAGCTTCCGAGGCTCGGCGAACGCGGTCTGCGCCTGGATGAGCGCCGAGAGGGCAGTGGTCTGGGACTCGCAATCGCCCGGGATGTCGTCGATGCTTACGGCGGTGCGCTCCTCTTCGAAGAGGCGCCGAAAGGTGGGCTCTCGGTCTGCGTGCGGCTGCCGGTGGGTTCGGCGAGCCGATGATGCCCGCGTGATGCCTGGCAGCCCACGCGGACGCTGCCCGATAAAGCCGCGCAGCGCCGTTGACTTCTAGGTTAGCCCACAGAGAGCGCGACAGCGCGATTCGGGAAGGCCCGCAAGAGCTTCTTGTCCATGGTGACGAGCTTCGTATCCAGCTTCATGGCCAGAGCAATGAATTCGCAGTCATACGCTGAGCAGTCACTGTCTCGAACAAGTTCAAGCACTGTTCTGGATTCAATCTCGAACTCGCAACCTGCCAGCAGACTTTCAGCTTCGCTTTGCAGACTTACCGCTTGTTCAAGTGAAATATCATTGCGCCGTATGTGCCCGGCCAGAATGTTTCTGAATTCACTCCGCCAAAGAATTGGCGAGGCCCAGTCTGGCTCTCGCTCCAGCAGGGCTTCCGCGGCGGCCGTGTGTTCGCCCGGCAAGTACAGGTACGCCAGCACGTTGGAGTCAACAACAATCATGGCCGGCCTTCGCGCTTGCTCGCATCAATGTCATCGGCTGGGAAGTTCCGCTTGCTCAACGCAGCCCGCAGCTCCCGAGCACGGGCCAGTCGCTCGCTTGGGGCCATCTTCGTTGGCATCAACACAGCCTCTAGGCACACAATCGCCTCGCTGTTCAGGCTCCGCCGGTGCATCTCAGCGGCGGTCTTCAGGCGCTCGTACACCGCATCGGGAATATTCTTCAATGTCAGGGTCGTGGGCATCTTGTTCACACCAAATGGCAACCAAAGTGGTTCCATTGTGCCATATGCCCCCGGTTGCCGCTACGGACGCACAGGGGAAGAGCGGCCACCATTGAGCTGACCCCGCGCAATGGCACGACCTATTTTCTCGTGCCCGGGTACGCGTTCGATCATGCCGAGAAGCGCCGTCCCGTCACCGCAAACGCGCCGTCGCTTCTCGTTGGGGAGGCGACCATCGGGCCATTCGATCAGTGGGTCGCGAGTGACCACGACGCACTGCTCGCGGCGTGACGCCCAGAAGGCAAAGTTGTGGGGATACCTCAGGGTCTGTCCCTTGCTTTTTCATGCTTGGGTGAGTTCGGTCTGACAGCAGAGGGGGAGGCCGCCATCGTGGCCTTCACTTTGTCGTTCCCGATCTTTCGAGATGCCGCCGTCTATCCCGTGCTCAAACATCTGTGATCAGAGCGGCCATGTCCGCGGCTTGCTCTGGTAGCGCGCCGTCCGCCATCGGATAGATGATGCCTTCCTCTTTGTAGTTGTGCTGCTGCACCAGGAAATGCAGTGTCTCAAGGATGCCGAGACAGGTGGACGTGTCGCGCGCATCGACCGCCTGGCCAAGATCCGCGAGAAGCAGTCGCATCTGCGCATGTTCGCTACACATGATCTCGATGGGGTTTTCAGCCACCAGGAAGACTCGTGACAGTGCGGGGAAGACGACCTCTTCCTCCAGTGCGAAGTGACGATCCATCCCTGTGACCAGCGCCTCAGCAGCAGCGCCGATGGCGGACCAATCCGCCGTGCCGACACTGGCCTCGGCCGCGGCCAGAAGTTGGTCGCAGCGGTGGTGATCCTGGGTAAATGAATCCGTAATGGCCGTGATCATGACGTCATCTGCTCGAGAAGAGGATAGATATCCCGCGAGTTTGTGGCTCAGTTGAAGCCAGTGCCTTGATTTAGGTCATGGGTGACCAATCGCAATGAGGCTCTTGAGCGTCGGTACATCTCTCTGCAGGCAACGGCCTTACCTGGACCACCGCTGGTCGGCACGGTTGGGCGATGTTCTTTACAGAAGGCATCCTGCTGTTTTGTTCGGTTTTGATCGCGCGATGTATGGCCGGTGGCTCGCTGTCTTGGCCGAAGTGGCTTCCTTTGATTCCGGGGATCCGGGCTCGATGGCGGGCATCGACCTGGCTCCTGGTTCGCGGCCCTGGTCTGGGCTGGTTAAGCCCCTTTGCTCAGTCCCGAAAGCACCTCGCGGAAGCTGGTCAATCCGGCCTCGAGGTTCTCGATGATCTCCGCCGCCAACTCGTCCGGCTCGGGCAGGTTGTCGAGATCCGTGAGCGTCTTGTCCTTGAGCCAGAAGACATCCAGGCTGGTCTTGTCCCGCGCGACCAACTCCTCGTAGCCGAAACGCCGCCAGCGGCCTTCGGGGTTGGTGTCGGCATCCCAAGTCGGCTTGCGCTCGTGGCGATTCGGCGGGTTGTAGCAGGCGACGAACTCGGTCAGATCCTCGAACCGCATAGGCTTCTTCTTCAGCGTATGGTGCACGTTGGTGCGATAGTCGTAGTACCAGACCTCCTTGGTCCAAGGGTTCGGGCTCGCGACACGGTTGTCGAAGAAGATGACGTTCGCCTTGACCCCCTGGGCATAGAAGACCCCGGTCGGCAGACGCAGGATGGTATGCACGTCGGTTGTCGCCAACAGCTTTTTGCGGATCGTCTCGCCTGCGCCGCCTTCGAAGAGCACGTTGTCCGGCACGACTACGGCAGCGCGCCCCGTGGTTTTGAGCATGGTGCGAATGTGCTGCACGAAGTTGAGCTGCTTGTTGGAGGTCGTCGCCCAGAAGTCCTGACGGTTGTAGGTCAGCTCGTCGGTGTCTTCCTCTCCGTCCTCGTTGGTGAAGCTCATGGAGCTCTTTTTGCCGAAGGGCGGATTGGCGAGCACATAGTCATAGCTCTGGGCGCTGGGGGCCACCAGCGCGTCCTGCGGTGAGATCATCCCTTCGCCGTCGATCTCGCCGATGTTGTGCAGAAAGAGATTCATCAGGCAGAGGCGGCGGGTGTTGGCGACGATCTCGTGACCGTGAAAGGTCTCGTGCTTCAGGAATGCCTTCTGTGCCTTGTCGAGGTGGTAATTGCCGGAGTGGGTGATGAAGTCGTAAGCGGCCAGAAAGAACCCGCCGGTCCCGCAGGCCGGATCCGCAATCGTTTTGCCCGGCTCAGGTCGCACGCATTCCACCATGGCGCGGATCAGCGCACGCGGCGTGAAATACTGGCCGGCGCCCGACTTGGTGTCTTCGGCGTTCTTCTCCAACAGTCCCTCGTAGATGTCGCCTTTGACATCGGCGCCCATCACGACCCACTGCTCCTCGTCCACCATCGCGATCAGACGCGATAGCTTGGCCGGATCCTGGATCTTGTTCTGCGCCTTGGTGAAGATCTTGCCAAGCATCCCGGATCGCGTGCCCAGCTCGCGCAACAGATCGATGTAGTGCGCCTCCAACTCGGCACCGCGCCTGGTTTTGAGGCTCTGCCAGTTATAGTGGTCCGGAATACCCACGTCACGGTTGTAAGGCGGCCTGGCATACTCGGCGGCCATCTTCAGGAAGATCAGATAGGTGAGCTGCTCCAGATAATCGCCGTAGCCCACGCCGTCGTCACGCAGGGTGGTGCAGAAGCCCCAGACCTTGGAGATGATGGTCGAGGCGTTCACGATCGATCCTCTCCCGCCTCGCCAAGCACGGCGCGAATGCTGAGCTCCAAGGGCTTGAGGTTTCGCTCGATGACCGCTGCCACGGTCAAGGGGTCAATGTCGCCCAGATAGTTGTGCACGAGAATGTTCCGAAAGCCACTGATCTCACGCCACGGAATATCGGGGCAGGTGGCCTTGAGATCATCAGGCAGGTGCTGCGTCGCTTCTGACAGGGTTTGCAAATTGCGCAAGGCCGCATCGTAGAGGATCACGTCTACAGTCAAGTCCCCGCGCCGCTGGATTTCCCGTATTCGCCCGATGGCGTCTAGGATATGACGCGCATAGGCTTGCCAGCGCTTACTCATAGCTCGATTGCCTCCTTCAGGACCTGGTCGCGAATGTGGCGATTGAGCTCATGCTCCGGTATGAGCTCCACCCGGCGCCCCAACAAATTGCTCAGATGCTCGGTCAAGGGCAATCGCTGTCCGAATAGGTCGTAACCACGGGGAAACTCAACCAAAAAGTCCACGTCGCTGTCCGGGCCTTCCTCGCCCCTCGCGACCGAGCCAAAGACGCGGAGGTGTCGCGCGCCATAGTGCTCGCCCAGTGCCAGAATGGTTTCCCGCTGCGCGCGCAAGGTTTCGATCAACATGGCGATGGCAGCTGTTCCTGAATTGGTCGATCAAAGCCAGCACTTCCCCAGAGCCATTCGTCGGCCGAGCCGACCAAGCCTGCGGCCACGGGATTCGCCTCTATATACTGCTTGGCCGTCGCGAAGTGTCGGTCGTTCCGAATATACCGATCCCAATAATCCCTCTGCCAAAGCGCCGACCCGCCCGGGATAGTCGACTTGCAGTCGACCTCTTCGCCGGTACGATGCGACTCTCCTATCCCGAACCCAAGCCGATGAATCTGCCGCGACGTATGTCGTTTCCAGGCCTTCACGACCTTCCACAGCGGCCAGCCGGGGATCTGCTCGATCAACACATGAACGTGATTCGGCATCACCACCCAGGCAAGCAACCGATAGCGTTCCCGGTCACCGAACAACAACGATTCTTGCACGATCTCGGCACACTCGGGATGGCGCAGCACACAACTGCCGATCCCCTGGTCCAAAAACTCCTGGATCCGTTGGCGGCGAGCGACCGCCCGATCGGACTCGGGCATCAGATCGACCTCCGTCTGCATCCGCAGAATGGCCTCTTTAGGCAGCGAATCGGCCAGATGAAACGTGATGTGCTGGACCAGCCCCGGAACATCGAAATGCGGTAGAAATGTCCTGGAACGCCAACGCTCATCCGTCGGTGTCGATGGCTGACCCGAAGAGACCGATCGAGATGGTCCGTTCGTATCCACGTCACGGTCTCCCTGAGTCCAGCAGCTGCAGAGTCCAATCCACCCCCGGGATAGTCGACTTGCAGTCGACATCTTCACGGCTTATCAACACAAAGCCCTTCTGCGATCGCTGAGGTGCCTGCGATATGACCGCCCAAGGTTGCGCTGAATCGAAACCAGAGGTGATGCCGCGATGGCGGAAGAGGTCGACTGCAAGTCGACTATCCCGGGGGTGGCGCTCTCGCGCCTTATTCGATTGACCGGCATAGCTGTTCATGCCGACGTGACTCGGTTGCTGCGGGGTTGACGTGTGCTCTTTCGCCTGTTGCTCTTGGACCGGGCATCTTTCTCTATGCGGATTCGTTCAAGGAGAACCGAGGCGGGCTCGTCGTCGGGGTCCTGTGGGACGAGTTGGCCGGAGAAGGCTTTTTTGAGGATGGATTGGCGGAGGGATTCCACCCTTTGCAGCTCGGAATCGATGACAGAAACTAAGTTCTCTTCAACGGACAGCAAGGCGTTGATGCGACCGACGATCTCCGTTTGCTCGTCTAATGAGGGCAAGAACACCTCGACGGAACGAATGTTGTCGAGATTCAGGCCGGGCTTTCCGGCGCCGTATGCAAACTCCTTCAGCTGCCTTCTACCCGCCGTCTCGGCAATCAGATACCAATATAAAAACTCAGGGTCTACGGCGTCCGTTGGGCGACAGAGTGCGACGTGTTGGCTGACGTAGGCATTTCCGATTTCGGAGTGGACATAACCGGTCCTTGTGACGTTCGCGCCGGTTATCGTGATTAGCAGGTCTCCGACCTGGACTCGTGTTCTCATTCCCTCTGACAGTTCCGGAAGCTGGACATAGGCTACGTCATCGAGATCGAGTCGATCATGTTTCAGATTCTGGGCACGTATGAATATCTCGCCTTTTGTTGAGTAAAATTTTGCCCAACCTCTCGATCCGGAGGTCAGGAAAGACAGCATTTTACCGAGCAGCCTTCTCTCGAAAGCAGGCTGGTTCCTTTCTTCGTGCCACTGGGCGGTGAGCTTGCCCTCGAACGCCTGTTTGAGGACGGCCTGGCGATAGACCTTGAGTTGCTCGCGGGCGGTCTTAAGGGTTTCGGCGCCTTTGTCGATCTCGGAGAAGAGTGCCTCGATTTTGGCGACGATTCTTTGCTGCTCGTTTACAGGTGGCAGCGTAAAAAGCCAAGACTTTAAGACTCCTTGCGAAATATTTGGCTGGGCGCCACCTTTTCCTGCTTCAATGAAATTGCGCTTTTCTGATAGAAGAAAATAATAAAGAAGTTCTGTATCCAGGATTTCGGTATGAGGTTGAGCGACTGCGCAAGCCTGGTTGGTCGATGCGTCGATTCTGAATATGGAAAGCTTGCCAATGGTAGCTCCATACATTGCGATACCAATGGAGCCCGCTTTAAACACCTTCGCGCTCGACCTTTGTATTGCCTCGTCCGAGATATGCTCTTCTGTCTTTCTAATGTACTTCGGGCCGAGTTCACCTGTCTTTATCCAGGGAATGGCGCCATTGTAATAGTTTGGATTCTTCCGTGAAGGCGTGCCTCCGGAACCCCATGTCGCTACTTCATTAAGCGTTGTCATCGCCCAGCCAGGCGGTATCGGATTCAGGCGGCGATTCTTGATCACGCCGCCAACACCTCATTCAACTCCTCCATCACCCCATCCATGCCCTCACCAAACACCTGATACATCCGCCCGATCCCGCCGAAGCCATCGAACGGGGCCATCTCCAAATCATCCCGTTCGATTCGGAAGGAGGCGGCGACATGGTCGCGGATCATGCGCAGCCAGGTCATCTGGTCCTCGTTGAATTTCTCGCCGGCGCCGCTGTGGTGTTTCATGATCCAGTTCTGGAAGTTCCGGCGGACGGTGTCGCTGTAGGGGACGAGTGTCGGGTCGATGCCGCAGACGCGGCGGATGAGCCCGACCAGGGCGGTCAGCTCGCTGATCGGCTGTTTGCCGGTGCCTGAGCCGGGAACGATTTCGTCGAGATAGGCGTAGGCCTGCCAAACGCGCAACGGGGCGAGCTTGGGGCGATCCTCGCGCAGTCGTTCCAAAAGGGCCTGGATCATGCCATAGGTGACCTTGGCACGGCGCGCGGGTTGGCTGAAGAAGATGCTCAGCGCCTCGATCTCGTCGCGGTGCTCGGCGAGATACTGCTCGAAGTCCTGCGTCAGGAGCCGCGCGTTCTCGGCGGTGTCGCCGGCCCATTCGGCGCGCACCAGGGTGTCGAGGTTGTCGTGGTCGATCGTCTGCTCTTTGTCGCGACGGATGCTGTCGATCAGCTCGATCAATGGGCCGGTAAAGACCCGCGCGGCGGCGCCGACCAGTTGGTCTTGGGCCTGATCCCGTTCGGTGTCGCCTGGCTCTCCGGCGCCGGCGATCTCGCGGGCCTTGTCTTCGATGCGGTCGGGATCGATGGCATCGACCAGCGCCTTGACGATCGCGGTGAGCGAGACGCCGCCGGTGGCCGTCTCGATCTTGGCTTGGTCTTTCCGGTCGAGCTGCTTGTGCAGGCGGGCGAGTCGGCCGGCCAGCGAGCTGACGGTGTCCTCGTCGCGGATGCCCATCATGACGCCGGTGGCCAGATCCTTGAGCGAGACGGATGGCTTGGTGATCAGCGGCTGGCTGGCGGTCTTGAGCGACTTGGTGACCCCGACGGCATCGACGATCACATAGTGGGTCTTGGCGGTCGTCGCCGAGGGTGTGACCTTCTTGAGGTCGTCGGCGCCGAGGGTGCGGGTGCCGCGGCCTTTCATCTGCTCGAAATAGTTGCGGCTCTTCACGTCGCGCATGAAGAGCAGGCATTCGAGCGGTTTGACGTCGGTGCCGGTGGCGATCATGTCGACGGTCACGGCGATGCGCGGGTTGTAGTCGTTGCGGAGCTGGGCGAGGACGGCTTTGGGGTCTTCTCCGGTCTCGACGACCTTGCCGTCGGCGTCCTTGCGGTCTTGGGCGGCGCGGTAGGTCACCTTCTTGCAGAACTGATTCCCCTCGTCGAAGACCTCGCGCACCATCTGGATGATGTCGTCGGCATGGCTGTCGGTCTTGGCGAAGATGAGCGTTTTGGGTACCTCTTGGCGTCCGGGAAAGATCTGCGGCAGCTTGTCCCGGTAGGCTTTGATGACGGTGCGGATCTGGTCCGGATTGACGACCGAGCGGTCGAGCTCCTTGCCGCTGTAGGTCTCGTCCTGATCCTGGATCTCCCAACGTTTTCGGCGCGTGAGCCGCTCGCGCCGCTCGATCTTCCTTCTGGCCTTGATGGTGGCGCCCTGTTTGGTTCGCTCGGTCTCGATCTCGTAGATCTCGTTGCCGACGTTCACGCCGTCGGCGACGGCCTGCTCATGGGTGTATTCGCTCACGACGTTCTTGTGGAAGAAGCCGAAGGTTCGGCTGTCGGGCGTGGCGGTCAAGCCGATCAGGAAGGCGTCGAAATACTCGATGACCTGACGCCAGAGGTTGTAGATGGAGCGGTGACACTCGTCGATGATGATGACATCGAAGAACTCGGGCGGGATCTTGGGGTTGTAGGCGACGGGCAGCGGTGTCTTGGCCCTGACCAATTGCTCGGCCGGGTTGGTTTCCTCGGCGGTTTCGTCGAGCGGCTGGTCCTTGAGCAGGGCGTACATGCGCTGGATGGTGCTGATGCAGACCTGGCTGTGCTTGGCGACGAAGGATGAGGTCAGCCGCTGGACGTTGTACAGCTCCGTGAACTTGCGGTTGTCGTCGTTCGGCACGAAGGCCATGAACTCCTGCTCGGCCTGCTCGCCCAGGTTCTTGGTGTCCACCAGAAAGAGGATGCGTTTGGCATCGGCGTGCTTCAGGAGCCGATAGACCGCGGTGATGGCGGTGAAGGTCTTGCCGGCGCCGGTTGCCATCTGGACGAGGGCTCGCGGTCGGGCGGCCTTCAAGGACGTTTCCAGATTCTCGATCGCACCGGTCTGGCAGTCTCGCAACCCTGCCGGCAAGAGCGGCGGCAGGCTCTGAAGGCTGCCGCGCAGGGAGGCGGGCTTCGTGGCCCACTCGGCGAGTGTGTCCGGGCGGTGGAAGGTGAAGACCTCGCGTGAGCGCGGCTTGGGATCGCGCCCGTCGGTGAAGCGGGTGATGGCGCCGGTGCTTTCATAGACGAAGGGGAGCGGCGTTGTGTTCTTGACCCACTTCAGGGTCGCATTGGCATAGCCGCCGGACTGATCCTCGATGGTCGTCATCTTGTGCCCCCAATCCTCGGGTTTGGCTTCGATGACACCGAGCGCGACTCTGTCGACGAAGAGCGCATAGTCCGCCGGGCCGACTTCGGTTGGATACTCGCGAACCGCAATTCCGCGGCCTGCGTTGAAGTCGATCGCGCCTTTGTCCTGCACGATCCAGCCCGCCGCGATGAGCTGTCGGTCGATCTCGTCGCGGGCCTTCTGCTCGGGGGTTCGGTTGTTTGTTGGCTTGGTCATCCTGGTCGACTTAGGTCGGACCGGTCTATTCCGGACCCTAATACATCGTCCATCAAGCCGCAAGACAGAGTCGGCGGAGGTTGTGCTGTCTATCGTCAACGCAACCTCGGAGCTCGAATGTCCCGCAGAGCGCGTGAATCGCCTCCTTGGGCAGCGAATCGGCCAGATGGAAAGTGATGTGCTGGACCAGCCCCGGAACATCGAAATGCGGCAGAAAAGTCCTGGACCGCCAACGCTCATCCGTCGGTGTGAATGGCTGAGCCGAAGAGGCTGATCGGAATGGTCCGGTCGGCTTCAAGCCCACTGTCTCCCTGAGTCCAGCCGCTGCGCAGTCGAATCCCTCCCTTGGATAGTCGACTTGCAGTCGACGTCTTCCCCGCTCATACCCGCGACACCCCCTGGGATAGTCGACTTGCAGTCGACGTCTTCACGGCTTATCACCACGACACCACTCCGGGATCTCCAGTGACGCTCGAGGACACCACCCAAGGTCGCGGCGAGTCGAGTCCGACGGTGACATCCCGACGGGGGAAGAGGTCGACTGCAAGTCGACTATCCCAGAGGGGGGACGCTCTCGCGTCGCACTTGCCTGAGCGGCCGTTGAGTCGGTCGAGGCTGGGTACGCCGAATCCTGATCAGAGTGTCGCGATCTTCTCGCGCTGAGCCTGCAGATTTCCGATCGCAGTGGACTGCTCGGCGAGTCTTGCTCGCTCTTTTTCGACGACGGCAGCCGGGGCCTTGTCGACGAAGCTCGGGTTGGCGAGCTTTTGCTCGATGCGGGCGATCTCGTCGGTGAGACGGTTGATCTCCTTGTCGAGACGCTTGAGCTCGGCGTCCTTGTCGATCAGACCGGCCATCGGGATCAAGAGCTTCATGGTCCCGACCAGTGCCATGGCCGACTCGGGCGCGGCCGATTCGTCGTCGAGCAGGGTGACGGATTCGATCCTGGCGAGGAAATCCAGGTATGGACGCGCGATGGCGAGCCAGGTCTTGTCTTGATCCGATGCGTTGGCCACCAGGACCGGCAGCGGCTTGCCGGGTGAGATGTTCATCTCACCCTTGATTCGACGCACCCCGAGGATAACCTGCTTGACCCAGTCGATCTCGGCGACGGCCTGGGGGTCTTCCGCTGCCCCGTCGGCGACAGGGTAGGGGGCCAGCATGATGGTCTCGGGGTTGCGGCCGGCGGCCTCGGCTGCGGTGAGCGGCCGGATCTTCTGCCAGATCTCCTCGGTGATGAAGGGCATGATGGGATGGGCGAGCCGGAGCAGGGTCTCGAGGGTCTCGACCAGGGTTCGACGGGTGCCGCGCCTGGCTGCATCGCTTGCGGTCGTGCCGGTGAGCACGGGCTTGGACAGCTCCAGATACCAATCGCAGAACTCGTTCCAGGTGAAGTCGTAGATCGCCTGGGCGGCGAGGTCGAAGCGGTAGCACTCGATGGCGTCGGTGACCGTGGCCGTGGTGCTGTTGAGACGGGCGCGGATCCAGCGGTCGGCCGCGGAGAGCTCCAACTCGCCGCCCGATTGATCGGGGTTCTGGCCGCAATCTCGGTCCTCCGTGCTCATCAGCACATAGCGCGACGCATTCCACAGCTTGTTGCAGAAGTTGCGGTAGCCTTCGATGCGGCCCAGATCGAACTTGACGTCCCGGCCCGTAGTGGCGAGCGCGGCGAAGGTGAACCGCAACGCATCCGTGCCGAAGCCGGGTATGCCGTCGGGGAAGTCCTTGCGTGTCTGTTTGGCGATCTTCTCGGCGAGATGCGGCTGCATCATGCCCCTGGTGCGTTTTTCCACCAGATCATCGAGTCCGATCCCATCGATCAGATCGATGGGGTCGAGCACGTTTCCCTTGGACTTGGACATCTTGTCGCCGTGGGCGTCGCGCACCAGGCCGTGGATATAGACGTCCTTGAAGGGGACGTCGCCCATGAACTTGAGCCCCATCATGATCATCCGGGCGACCCAGAAGAAGATGATGTCGAATCCCGTGACCAGCACAGAGGTCGGATAGAAGGCGTCCAGACGATCGGTCTTCTCGGGCCATCCGAGCGTACTGAAGGGCCAGAGTGCGGAACTGAACCAGGTGTCGAGCACATCGGGGTCCTGGAGCAGGACGACCTCGGGGCCGAAGCCGTGGCGCTCGCGGACCTCCTCCTCGGTGTGGGCGACATAGACGTTGCCCTCGACGTCGTACCAGGCGGGGATTCGGTGTCCCCACCAGATCTGGCGGCTGATGCACCAGTCCTGGATGTTGCGCATCCAGTCGTAATAGGTGTTCTTCCAGTTGTCGGGGACGAAGCGGATCCGCCCGTCCTCGACGGCGGCGATGGCCGGCTCGGCCAGAGGTTGCACCCGCACATACCACTGATCGGTCAGGTAGGGCTCGATCACGGCGCCGGAGCGGTCGCCGCGCGGCTGCTGCAGCCGATGCTCCTTCACCGCGGCGAGCAGTCCGAGCGACTCCAGGTCGGCGACGATCCGCTTGCGGGCCTCGTAGCGGTCGAGACCGACATAGGCCTCGGGCAACAGATGGCCTTCTTCAGGCTGATTGTCACGGATCGCCGCATCCGGGTTGAGGATGTTGATCAGACCGCCGTGAGGCTGCTCGGCGATCGCGGTCTCGTCCCGATGCCGCAACCAGACCTGATGGTCGTTGAAGTCATGTGCGGGCGTGATCTTGACGCAGCCGGTCCCGAATTCCGGGTCCGCATGCTCATCGGCGATGATGGGGATGCGCCGGCCGGTCAGGGGCAGCTCGACGAATTCGCCGATGAGGTGCCGGTAGCGCTCGTCCTCCGGGTTGACGGCCACGGCACAGTCACCGAGCAGCGTCTCGGGGCGGGTGGTGGAGACGACCAGGTGAGCCGGTCCGGATGCGCCGGGGGGCAGCACCAGTGGGTAGCGAATATCCCACATGTGCCCGGACTCTTCCTCCGAGATCACCTCGAGGTCGGAGACCGCCGTATGCAGCTCCGGATCCCAGTTGACCAGTCGCTTGCCGCGATAGATGAGCCCCTCTTCGAAGAGTCGCACGAAGACCTCCCGCACCGCGTCGGAGAGACCCTCATCCATGGTGAAGCGCTCGTGCTGCCAGTCGAGAGAAGAGCCGAGACGGCGCAACTGGCGGGTGATGTTACCCCCCGACTCACGCTTCCAGTCCCAGACGCGAGCCATGAAGGCTTCACGCCCCAGCTCATGCCGGGTCACGCCTCCGGCCTGCAACTGACGCTCGACCACCATCTGGGTGGCGATCCCGGCGTGATCCATGCCCGGCTGCCAGAGTGTCCGATCACCCTTCATGCGGTGATAGCGCACCAGGGTGTCCATCACGGTGTTGTTGAAGCCGTGCCCCATGTGGAGGCTGCCGGTGACGTTCGGGGGCGGGATCATGATGCAATAGGTTCCGCCCCCGTCGTTGCTGCTCCTGTCGGCGGGCACGAAATAGCCCTGCGCCTCCCAGTGCCGATACCAGGTGTTCTCGAGGGTTTGGGGGTCGTAATTCTTGTCCAGCATGATGGTGGCGCCGTGGGAGGGACCGAAGTCGGATCGAGGCGAGAGTATACCCGATGGCGATCTTGAGACGTTGGGGTCCGGGCGAATCTCGGCTTCGACTCAGCCGTCATCCTGACCCGATGGGCCAGCAATCAGGGGCGCGAGGGCGCAGCGTCACGAGCTTTCTCGAGCTGCAGAGCCCTGACCCAGTGTCGTAGCCCCGGTGATCTGCGTCTCTGCACCCGGATCGCGCATCGAGACCTTCCAATGTGCGTCAATGGTGCAGCCCTCGGCTTCTCCCTCGAGGGCACGCAGGTCCGGCTCGCCGGAATCGGGCGTCTCATCGTCGTGGCCTCTGTCTTGCTAAAGGTTTGGCCAGGAGAACCTGCAGGCGCACCATCCGGCCTGCGGCTCAACGCGACAATTCGGCGAATAGGTGGCTAGGGTTCCGGTCCGCTGACAGCGGGTGTCTGGTCCGAGAGCTGCCGACCTCACCAGCCGATTCGTCCAGACACCTGCCCGAGCCGGCTCCAGCCAGCATCCCAAGGGGTCATGACGCATCGCCGGGTCGGGTTACACGGCGGGACAAAAGCCCGGGAGATCACCTGCAGGCAGGTTCTCCCGCGTTCCGTTTCGTCACCTGACCAGGGGAGATACCGCCATGGCCCACCACCCGAAGACCAGACTCAGCCGCATGCTGATGCTGGCCGTGATCCTTCTCGCCGCCCTGTCCGTTTCCGGAAATGTGCTGGCCAAGGACAAGTTCCGAGTCGCCTGGAGCATCTACGTCGGCTGGATGCCTTGGGACTATGGCGCCGAGTCCGGGATCGTCAAAAAGTGGGCCGACAAATACGGGATCGAGATCGAGGTGGTCCAGGTCAACGACTATGTCGAGTCGATCAACCAGTACAGTGTCGGCGCCTTCGACGCCTGTGTCATGACCAACATGGATGCGCTCACCATCCCGGCGGCCGGTGGTGTGGACTCCACTGCACTCATCGTGGGCGACTTCTCCAACGGCAACGACGCCGTCATCCTCAGGGACAAGACCGAGCTGGCCGATATCGCCGGTCAGAAGGTCAACCTCGTCGAGCTGTCCGTCTCTCATTACCTGCTTGCCCGCGGTCTCGCCAGCGTCGGTCTCCGGGAGCGCGACGTCACCCTGGTGAACACCTCGGACGCCGATCTGGTTTCGGCCTTCGCTGCAGGCGGTCCGACCGCGGTCGTCACCTGGAACCCGCTGGTCTCCGAGATCCTGGCCATGTCTGGTACGACCAAGGTGTTCGACTCGAGCCGGATCCCGGGCGAGATCATCGATCTGATGGTGGTCAATACCGAGACCCTCCAGGCCAACCCGGCGTTCGGTAAAGCGCTGGTCGGCGCCTGGTACGAGATCATGTCCATCATGTCGCAGGACGACGCAGCCGGGCAGGCTGCGCGCACCGCGATGGGCAAGGCATCCGGAACGGACCTGGCCGGCTACGACGCCCAGCTTGCCAGCACCAAGATGTTCTTCGACCCCGCGGACGCCGTGACCTTCGCCAGGAGCGATCAGCTGCCGACGACCATGGACGAAGTCGCCCGCTTCTCGTTCGAGCATGGCCTGCTCGGTGATGGCGCGCCGGATGCCGGATTCATCGGCATCGCCTTCCCGGACGGGCGCGTCTTCGGTGACGCGGGCAACGTCAAGCTGCGCTTCGATGCGGATTTCATGCAGATGGCCGCCGACGGCAAGCTGTGAGCCCGAGCATCGACCCGATCGGGCGGGCTCGGCTTAGGGACCCACTCCCAGCGGCGGAGTCCTTCCGATGAAGCGACTCATCAACCGGCGCCCCGGGCGGGTGCTGGCGGCGGCCGTCGGACTCCTTCCCTTCGTGATCCTCGTGCTGGTCTATCTGCTGGCATCGGACGCACGCCTGGCGGAGAACCCCAACGACAAGCTTCTGCCCGCGTTCGGAACCCTGGCCGAGGCCATGGTGGGCTTGGCCACCGAGCCGAGCCAGCGCAGCGGCAAGATCCTCCTGTGGCAGGACACGGGGGCAAGTCTGCGACGGCTCGCACAGGGCGTGGGGATCAGCGCCGCGATGGGGCTCGTACTGGGGATCGCGCTGGGGGCGATACCACTGATCCGCTCCGGATTCGCGCCATTCGTCGCAGTGGTCTCCCTGATCCCGCCGATGGCCGTGCTGCCGATCCTCTTCATCGTCTTCGGGCTCGGGGAGGTCTCGAAGGTGGTGCTGATCGTCTTCGGTATCGCGCCCTTCATCGTGCGCGACCTCCAGCAACGGGTGCAGGAGCTGCCGCGAGAGCTGATCATCAAGGCCCAGACACTGGGTGCGAACAGTTGGCAGATCGTCCTGCGTGTGATCCTTCCGCAGGTGCTGCCGCGGCTGATCGAGGCGGTGCGCCTGTCGCTTGGGACGGCCTGGCTGTTCCTGATCTCGGCCGAGGCGATCGCGGCGACTGAAGGGCTCGGGTATCGCATCTTCCTGGTGCGCCGTTATCTGGCGATGGACGTGATCCTGCCCTATGTCGCCTGGATCACACTCCTGGCCTATCTGACGGACTTTTTCCTGAAGCAGCTCTCACGCCGGGTCTTCCCTTGGTACCACACCGGCGGGACGGGGACATGAGGGCTCGGATCCGATTCGAGAACGTCTGGATGACCTATGGCGATCAGGTCGTGCTCGAGCGCCTCAACCTGACGGTGGCGCCGGGAGAGTTCTGCACCATCGTCGGTGCCTCGGGCTGCGGCAAGACGACACTCCTGCGCCTGCTGCTGGGCGAGGAGACACCGAGCCGCGGGCGAATCCTACTCGACGGGGAGCCCCTGCCGGAGGAGCCTGGACCGGATCGCGGTATCGTCTTCCAGCGCTATTCGGTGTTTCCGCACCTTTCGGTTTTGGGAAACGTCCTTCTGGGACTGGAGCTCCGTGCCTCTCCGGTCACCGGCCGACTGTTCGGACGCGCACGCCGAACCGCCCGCGAGGAGGCGGTCGCGATGCTCGAAGCCGTTGGTCTGGCTCAGGCGCTGCGCAAGTATCCGAGTCAGCTCTCCGGCGGCATGCAGCAGCGCCTCGCGCTTGCCCAGTCGCTCGTGATGCACCCGCGGATCCTCCTGCTCGACGAGCCCTTCGGGGCGCTCGACCCGGGAATCCGGCGCGACATGCACGAGCTGGTTCTGCGGCTCTGGCGGGAGAACGACCTGACCGTATTCATGGTCACCCACGACATCCGGGAAGGCTTCTATCTGGGCACCCGTCTGCTGGTCTTCGACAAGCTGCGCTGCGACCCGGATGCACCCCAGGCTTATGGCGCCGGGATCACCTATGACCTGCCGGTGGGGCGCACGGATCCGGGTACTCTTGCCGCCGTGCTCGGTCAGCCGCCGGCCTGCACGACCGAGACATGAGCCGCAATAGCGCACGAGGACCCAACGACAACCAGACTATGGAGATCAGGACATGACCAGCGAGACTCTGGATCCTTCGCGCATCCTTCACACCGAGCTGCTGCCGGGGGCGCGCAACTGGTCCTTCATCATCCGACGCGGCTTTGCGCTGCGTCTGACCGACCGGCGGGGCGGTGCCAACTGCTCGGCACTCTTCTACAACGCCCACGAGAAGCTCGAGCGCTACAACATGGCCGATACGCTCAAGGCACAGCACACCGCGTTCCTGACGCGCGGTCATGTCTGCTACTCCGACATGGGTCGCATCCTGGTCTCGATCACGCAGGACAGCTGCGGTTGGCACGACACCTTCTGCGGTGTCAGCGATGCGGCTCTGGTGCGCGAGCGCTATGGCGTGGCCCGCTATCAGGAGGAGCGGAACGCCTTCCTGCGCAACGGTCGCGAGCTCTTTCTGATCGAGCTGGGCAAATGGGGTCTCGGGCGTCGCGATCTGGTCGCCAACGTCAACTTCTTCAGCAAGGTGCGGGTCGACGAGGCCGGGCTCATGCACTACGAGTCCGGTCATTCCAAGCCGGGCGATGTCGTCGAGCTCCGCGCCGAGATGGACACCCTGGTCGTTCTCAACACCTGTCCACATCCGCTCGACCCTTCGACCAAGTGGTCTCCCAAGCCCGTGGACCTCGCCATCTATCGCGCCGACCCGGTCGCCGAGGACGATCCCTGCCGCGTCTCCTGCCCGGAGAACGGGCGTGGATTCGCCAATACGGCCATCTATCACTGCCAGCTCTGAGGACCCGGGCATGACGACCCAGACCCGCGCTGCCGCGCCAACCGCCGGCTCGACCATCGACTTCACGACCAACCTCGTCGAGAGCACCCTGGACCCGTCCGACGCGGTTTACGATCAGGAGATCCCGGCCGGCGAGCCATGGCTTCACGAGCTGCGCCAGGGGCAGCGACTGCGTATCCTCGACCTCATGGGCAACCAGGCGGTCGACACCCTCTTCTACAATGCCCTGGACCCTGCCGAGCGCTACAGCGCGGTCGACACCGTCCGTGCCCAGGGCAGCCTCTATCTCACCACCGGCTCGCGACTTCTCTCCAACGACGGAAACCCCATGGCGACCATCGTCGCAGACACCTGCGGGCGTCACGACACCCTGGGCGGGGCCTGTGCCGCCGAGTCCAACCAGGTGCGCTATGCCCTGGAGAAGCGACCCATGCACAACTGCCGCGACAATTATCTGATCGCTCTCGCCGAGTCCAGCTATCACATGGGCAAACGCGACCTCACCAGCAACATCAACTTTTTCATGAACGTCCCGGTGACGCCCGAGGGGCGACTCACCTTCGAGGACGGTATCTCGGATGCCGGCAAGTATGTCGAGCTGCGCGCCGAGATGGACCTCATCGTCCTCGTCTCGAACTGTCCTCAGCTGAACAACCCATGCAATGCCTACAACCCCACGCCGGTGCGGATGCTCATCTGGGATTGACCGCGAGGACGCCATCAGGGGGTTTGGATCTGCGTCGTTGCAGTCCAGGAGGCTTTCCCTCCAGGCACGACCCCGGGGACGACCCCGTGGGTGATCGACATGACGCGGGACGACCCGCGACCTCCCGGAATCGCCGACGATGCTCGACAAGGTCCTGATTGCCAACCGCGGCGCCATCGCGTGCCGCATCATCCGCACACTCGACGCCATGGGCATCGCTTCGGTCGCTGTCTACTCCCGCGCCGACGCCGGGTCTCGGCATGTGCGCCTGGCGGGCGAGGCGGTCTGTATCGGCGAGGCCCTGGCGGCCGAGTCTTACCTGGACATGGGTCGTATCCTGAGCGCCGCGGAGGCGACCGGAGCGCAGGCCATCCATCCGGGCTATGGGTTCCTGTCCGAGAACGCGAGCTTCGCCGAGGCCTGCGAGCAGCGGGGACTCGTCTTTCTCGGACCGACCCCGACCCAGCTGCGCGACTTCGGCCTCAAGCACCGGGCACGCGAGCTTGCGGCGTCGAATGCCGTGCCCTTGCTGCCGGGCAGCGGCCTGCTCGAGGACGCCGAGCATGCTCGGCGCGAGGCCGCATTGATCGGCTATCCGGTGATGCTCAAGAGCACGGCGGGCGGCGGTGGGATCGGTATGCAGGCGTGCGGGGATGCCGATGCGCTGACCCATGCCTTCGAGCGGGTCCGTCGGCTGGGTCAGAGCAATTTCGCCGATGCCGGGATCTTCCTCGAACGCTATATCCGGGGGG
>RRYU01000247.1_pt1 | contig 22726 bp, 19 predicted proteins | sample 2162651 | NCBI WGS metagenome assembly RRYU01 (sample SAMN10267283, study PRJNA491782) | microbial mat metagenome | isolation source: biomat in the production well | place: Japan: Minami-Kanto gas field, natural gas well KTG3 | collected 2017-06 | reverse complement strand
GCTGACTCATGGCACATAATATATCTAATACTTCTCAAGGATCTGCTTCCCTCGGACGAGGACAGACACCATATACTGAAAGCTCGCTGGAATGGCCCTATAATGCTGCATCGCAACAGTGCCTCAAGGCAAAACCCCATGTCTGAAGATTTCGATCTGGCCTCTCTCGATTACCATCGCTACCCCAAACCCGGCAAGTTGGAGATCAAGGCCACCAAACCATTGGCCAATCAGCGTGACCTGGCCTTGGCTTATTCCCCCGGGGTGGCTGCAGCCTGTCGTGAAATCGAACAGAATCCACTCTGCGCCGCCGACTATACCGCGCGCGGAAATCTGGTGGCCGTCATCACCAACGGAACCGCTGTACTGGGCCTGGGAGCCATCGGTGGACTGGCCTCGAAACCGGTGATGGAGGGCAAGGCAGTACTGTTCAAGCAATTCGCAGATATCGATGTGTTCGACATCGAAATCGATGAACTCGACCCGCACCAGGTAATAGAAACCGTAGCCCGGCTGGAACCCAGCTTTGGCGGCATCAATCTGGAAGACATCAAGTCCCCGGACTGCTTCATAATCGAGCAGGCGTTGAAGGAGCGCATGGGCATTCCAGTATTCCACGACGACCAGCACGGCACGGCCATCGTGGTGTGTGCCGCCATCCTCAATGGTCTGCTGGTGGTTGGCAAATCCATCGACGAGGTGCGCTTGGTAACAGCCGGGGCCGGGGCTGCGGCACTGGCCTGCCTGAACCTGCTGGTAGACATGGGTCTACCCAAGCAAAACATAATAATCACCGACCTCGCGGGAGTGGTGTACCGGGGACGGACCGAGGATATGGACCCTTACAAAGGCGCCTATGCAGCAGACACCCCACACCGCACCCTGGCAGAGGCGCTGGTGGGGGCGGACCTGTTCCTGGGACTATCCGCCGGCGGGGTACTCAGGCCCGAATGGCTTGCCAAGATGTCCGACAGCCCATTGATCATGGCCCTTGCCAATCCCGTTCCGGAAATCATGCCGGAACGGGCCTATGCGGTGCGCCCGGACGCCGTCATCGCCACCGGCCGTTCCGACTATCCCAATCAAGTCAACAATGTTCTCTGTTTCCCGTTTCTGTTCCGTGGAGCCCTCGACTGCGGGGCTACGGAAATCAACGAAGTCATGAAAGTCGCTGCGGTACGCGCCATCGCCGAACTGGCCCGCGCCCGCCCCTCCGATACCGTGCGCAGCGCCTATGGCGGCCAGAACCTGAGGTTCGGTCCTGACTACCTGATCCCAAAACCTTTCGACCCTCGCCTGATGAAAATGCTGGCGCCGGCAGTAGCGCAGGCCGCCATGGAATCCGGTGTGGCAACCCGCCCTATCACCGATATGGATGCTTACCGGCAGTCCCTGCACAACCGGGTCTACCGCACCGGCATGACCATGCAGCCTGTGTTCGACCAGGCCCGGGATAAAATCCGTCAGGTGGTCTTCGCCGAAGGGGAACAAGACAAGGTATTGCAGACGGCCCAGCAGGCGTTGGAACAGGAAATCGCCCGGCCCATTCTCATCGGCAGGCGGACCTTCATTGAGGAAAGATTGCCCGAACTGGGACTCAGCATCCGTCCGGATACGGATTTCCTGCTCGTGGACCCGGACGACAATGAGCGATGCCCGTACTATGCCGCGGCCTTTTACGAACGCGTGAATCGGCGCGGGTATTCACCCTGCGAGGCACGTGAGTATGTACGCAATGACCCCACTGTGCTGGCCGCCACCATGCTGCATTGCGGCGACGCCGACGCCATGATCTGCGGTACGGTGGGCCGCTACCTGCGCCACCTCAAACACGTGGAAGAGGTGATCGGCTGCGCCAGCGGGGTGGGCAAGCTGACCTCCATGAGCGCCATGGTGCTGCACACCGGCACCCTGTTCATGGCGGATACCTATGTGCAGGAGAATCCGGATGCCGAAGACCTGGCGGAGATCACCCGGCTGTGCGCCCTGGAAATCAAGCATTTTGGCATCAAGCCGAAAGTGGCCTTGCTGTCACACTCCAACTTTGGCAGCCATGATTCGGCTTCGGCAAAGAAGATGCGTCAGGCCCTGCAGATCATCCGCAGCCTGAATCCGGAACTGGAGGTCGAGGGGGAAATGCACACAAATCTGGCCCTGGTGCGGGAATTCCGCGAAGAGCGATTCCCTGATTCAGAACTTGACGGCCGCGCCAATACTCTGATCATGCCCAACCAGGACGCTGCCAATATCGCCTTCAACATGCTCAAGGTGCTGGGAGACGGTGTGGCCATCGGCCCCTTGCTGCTCGGAGCAGCCAAGTCCGCCCACATAGTGACACCCAGCATCACGGTGCGCGGCCTGCTGAACATGACCGCGCTGGCTGCTGTGCAGGCCGGTTGATCGAGGACTTGGGCGGACAGGCAGGCGACGTGGCACAAATAGCCGGCGATGCATAGCCGATCAGGGAGTTACACCCAGTCTACGGAGATTATGAATGGATAAACTCCAGATCCTGTTTTTTTTCATCAGCGGCTTTCTCGTCTCGCGGGCCATGATCAAGGCCCGCCTGCCGCAGAAGCTGGTGCGCCTGCTCATGGGACGCAGCCACAATTCACTTTCCATGACCCTGCTGTATCTGATCGGTTCTGCCTCTGTGATGTCGTTTTTCATCCCCAACGCCATCACCCTGCTGACCTTACTGCCTGTTCTGGAGTTGCTTAGCCGGGCATTCCGGGAAGACGGCAACCACAGGATTCCCACCATCCTGACGCTGAGTGTTCTGTACGGCGCCAATATCGGCGGTATGGGATCGGTGACCGGGACCCCAACCAATCTACTGTTCGTGGGTTTTCTCAAGGCGGAAAACATCCCCGGCGTGGAGTCCGTCAGCTACCTGAGCTGGCTGATGTGGGGCGCGCCGCTGGTGGCGGTTGTGGCCCTGCTGGCCTGGATCGTGTTATGTGTCAGCTTCCAAACCTGGCGCGAGGATGCCGCCAAGGTGCATCTGCCATTTGCTCCCGAACAGACCGAGCACCCCTGGCAGCGACGGGCCTTGAGTCTCACCGCCATCTATCTGCTCTCTTCGATTTTTCTGTCCTACCTGATGTCGGTCATGCCCGGACAGGTCATGCCCATACTACTGGCCACGGGGGCCGTCACCCTTTGGCTGGCCTGGTATCTGTTCTTCCATTCCATGGGCGGCGATGGTCCCTTTCTCACCATTCCCGACACCTACAACGGGCTGCCGAAAAAAGGCCTGAAACTGCTCGCTTTCGTGCTGCTGCTAGGCGGGGTCATGTACGCACTGAATCTGCAGGACTGGCTGGCGGCACAGGCATCGGCCCTGCTGCCTGAGGGCATGTCCCTATTTCTGCTGTTCCTGGTCATCGCGCTCGTTACCTCCTTTTCCACCGAGATATTCAGCAACACCGTTGTTCAGCTGGCCCTGTTCCTGGTGCTGCTGCCCCTCGCCCAGACCGGCGGATTCGATCCGGCGCAGGCCCTGCTGCTGGTCACCCTGTCCTGCACCTGCGCCTTCATGAGCCCCATCGCCACCCCTGTGAACGCCCTGGCCTTCGGCGGTGTGCAGGGCATCTCGCTGTGGCGCTGGCTCACTACAGGGGCGGTCATGAATGCCATTGCCGCCACTGCGATTACGGCATATGTACTGAGCTTCGTGGAATTCGCCGCTTGATCCGCATACGCAGGCTGTTCCCGGAGACCGACATACCCACAGGGTGCATAAAGACAATTCATTCAGGCGATGGCAGCCTAACCGAAAGAGGAGCTTATTTATTGCGCAACCGGTTCGCCATGTATTTGAGCCGGTAACTTATTTGATCAGTGAGAGACCACACTTTTCCCTGGGGCCAGAAATTTTCCGCGTCCACACGGTACAACAGGCCGCCGTTGTCTCCCCAGCCCAGGTTCAGGGCCGTGCCGATGCGCATCGCATAGCGGTATTCACGCAATACACGCCGATTGACCACCCGGTTCGTATTTCCATAGGGAAAAACAAAACACTGCGGGATCTGCCCCGTCTGGTCGCTCAACAGCTTACGGGACAGACCGAGTTCGGTCTCCAGATCCGCGTCTGCTGCCGACAGATCGGCATGGCCGTGTCCATGCGAGGCGCATTGCACGCGGCCGCCTGCCTGCATTTGCCTGAGTTCGGTCCAGGTGCACAAAGGACATCCTTCGGTGGCGTAGTCACCGGACATGATCACCCGGTTCTGGGCCATGAGGCGGTCCTGCATGATCAGAGAAGTATCCTGTTCGATGTAGCTGGTGGGCACAGCCACCATGGCTTTTAAGTCCAGCTTGTCGAGTAGGGGGTATACCTCCTGATAGAAATCCACGGTAGCGTCATCGAAGGTGATACACACGGACAGTTCGCGCCGTGGCAGCGGATCACCTGGCCAGACGATGGGATGTCTGTCCGCGAGATATTGCAGGTGTTGGCGAAGGGTGTCAGGACCCAAGCCTACACCATGTACCCTGTGATACATCAGGATCAGCAGCATCTCAGCCTTCCCCCCGGCGGGCGGCCTCCTGCAGATACAGGAGTTTCACGTAACGGTAAAAACAGCCCAATGCATTGGATAGTGCCAACAGGAAACCCTCGCGGCCATCAAGGAATCCACGCCGGAAAATATAGTCTTTCAGGAAGGTCCAGGTGCCACGCAGGATAGCCTCGAGCAGGGACGTGCGCTTTCCTCTGGCGTAACGCAACCTGGCCCCTTCGGTCGAATAGAGATTCAGCTTATCCAACACCTTTGCCAAATCCGGGAACGGATGATGGACGATGCAATTATTCAGTGTCTCGACCGCTCCCTGCACGATCAGGTGTTCGTGCACGATATCCGCGCTGAAGCGTCCGGCAGTACGCCTGAACAAACGCTGGTGGTGTTCCCCCGACCAGGCGCCATAGCGCATGAATCGCCCCAGATAGGTTGAGCGGAACGGCAGGTCGAAACCCGCCGCCCGGGTGTTGGGCAATACTGCAAAGATCTCCTCCGCCAGTTCCGGGGTCACCCTTTCATCCGCGTCCATACTCAACACCCAGTCACCGCTGGCCTTGTCCAGGGCACGGTTGCGCTGAATACCGATACCAGGCCATTCGGCCACATACACGTGGGGCGTATAATGTTTGCAGATATCCACCGTCGCGTCTGTGCTGCCGGAATCAAAGACGATGATTTCGTCCGCCCAACTGACGGAGTCCAGACACTCGGCGATATTGTGTGCCTCGTCCTGAGTCAGCACAATGACAGTCAAAGAGGGGCGACTGGTTGGGGCATGATCCTGCATGGGCTTGATCCTTGGAGACACTCCCCCCTTTGTAAAGGCCACAGAGGCGCGGATCAAGCGTCTATGGATATATTAACCTGTTATGTTCGACGGTTCCGCTGGCTCAAGTGGATCTGGTGGCGGTCTTGGCTGCCTGGCCGATATGGCGGGTGCCATGATCGGTGGCGGTTCCGGCTCACGGGGTGCAACCACGGGTGGCGGTGCCATGGCAATGCTGGCCGCTCTAGCCTTGATGATGCGGAAATGGAAAAGGCCGGGGCCGGGGGCCAGCCAGCCCGGTATTTACTACAACTTCTGGCTCACTCAGTTTGCTGCCTGCAGGAATCTGCCCCTCTACGATCTCCGTACTGATCTGATCGTACAGGCGCTCAGTCAGGCTTATATTCCCTGCCGCTGTTGCAACCATTAAGTTGGCGCGTGGGTTGTCGACAATATATGTCTTTATATGGCAACTGAAGTTTCACCGATATTTTGCTGACCCATCAGGACAGCGGTTCGGCGCACGCCAATCATAAGTAGAATAAATGAAGCATTAGCACAGATTATGATCTGCGCATGATGGCTCTGTAAATCTTCTATTTTACTGAAATATCAATCGCTTAAAGATGAATGGGACGCCCCCTTCTGGTATAATCAATGGCGCTAACACACTGATAAACCAGAAAAAAGCGACCCCATTCGATGTTCATTCTACGCGACCTACTCCTTGCCCTCCAGACCCCGTTTTCCAATACCGCGCTGGGGCGTGAACGCGCCCACTGGTTCGTGTTTACCCTGCTGGCGGTCATCGTCCCCTTTACCTCGTCGATGACATCCAATCTGTTGCGCGCCTTGCGTACGCTGTTTGGTCTGGATCTGAACCGTCGCCGCTTTTATACCTTCATGGCCTCTTCGACGCTGCCTTGGGATCGAATCTGGTCAGTATTGTGGGGATCCATCCCAGACCCCTTGGTCGATGGGCGGGTCGTGGTGGCGTTGGATGATTCGATCAATAACAAGTCCGGTCGCAAGATCTTCGGCTGCGGGTTCTTTCACGATCACACCGCCAAGCTTAATCAACCCTCTTATCCTTGGTCCCAGAATATCGTCTCTATCGGCCTTCTGAAAATCGTCAAAGGTCGTTGGAGCGCTCTGCCATTGGCCTTTCGTTTCTACTTCATGAAGAAGGATATTGAGGCCGATGCTGCTACCGCCCAGAAGTCGGGGGGTACCGTGGAATTTCAGTCTAAGATGGTGCAGGCCGTCGAGATGCTCAAAGCCGTAGCCGCTGAGTTTGCCACGACCCCGGTGCTGGTGGTGGCCGACAGTTGGTTTGGCAACGATGGGCTGTGGCGGCCTTTGGGTGAATCGGCGTTCGCGTTTGAACTCCTCTCCAGGCTGCGGGCGAATATCACGCTCTACGATTTGCCGCCATCGCGTGCCCCCGGGCAGCGCGGGCGTGCCCGCAAGTACGGAGAGAGACTGGGCTCGGCTTCCGATCGGGCTGCCGTGTTTCGGCACAGCGCCCACGCTCTGTCGGTCTTCCTCTATGGCAAAAAACGTGCGGTGTGGGCCTATGACCGGGTAGTGATGCTGAAGAATTTACGCTGCCCGGTGCGGGTGGTCTGGGTGTTTCGCAAAACACGGTGGGTCGCCTTCTTTACCACCGATCTTACGCTCAGCGTCGAGCAGGTCATCGAATATTACGGCGCGCGCTGGAAAATTGAATCCGGCTTCAAGGAGATAAAACAGGAGATCGGCAGCGCCAAAAGCCAAACCCGCAACGCCCATGCCGTGACCAACCACCTGAACTTCTGCATGATGGCCACGACAATCACTTGGATCTACGCCGATCGCCTCTGCGCCGATCCGCAACGTCGCCATATCGTGAAAGGTCGAACCAGTTTCGCCTTCTCCGATGTGCGCAGGCTCATCGCCAATGCCGTCTTAACTGAGGATTTTCTGCGGCTTTGGCCTTCACCGCAGAAATACCCAAATAATTCCTTCGTCTCCCTCCTTCTGCGCATGGTGGCCTGAACTGGGGATGATAAAATCGGTGAAACTTCAGTATGGCAATTAAAGGCCATTTAATGGCCATGTCGAGCCTTGTCAAATCACGAATGTCGACAATACAGCATATTGAGGCTAGCTATCACTCACAAACCACGAAGCGACAGCCTGTCAAGTAATGTCAAATAAAGGCCAGTTGCCGCCAAGCCTCATACAGCACTACTGCCACCGCATTAGAGAGATTGATGCTACGGTTGTTAGGGCGCATGGGGATGCACAAACGCCTTTCCACATCCAGTCCGTCCAGAATTGTCTGTGGCAGCCCCCTGGTCTCAGGTCCGAACAATATTGCATCGCCAGTGTGAAAGGCCGTTTCCGAGTAACAAACCCCGCCGCGGGTTGACAGGGCAAACAAGCGATTTGGAGACTGCGCTGACTGATAATCCTGCAGGCAGTCGTGCACTTTTACTCCGACCCACTCGTGGTAATCCAGGCCTGCGCGTCGCAGTCGCCTGTCATCCAATTCAAAACCGAGGGGCCGGATAAGATGCAGGCTTGCACCTGTGTTTGCGCACAAGCGGATAATATTGCCTGTATTGGGTGGAATCTCAGGCTCGAACAATACAACCTGGAACAAGGCATTTCCTCAGTTTGCGCATGGACTGGATACTGTCGCAGCCGATCATGAGTAACGACAACAATACTTTGCAGACTGTGAATGGTACTGGCTTGCGATGTCGGCTCAAATCGATAAAAAGCCCTGGTCAACTTATGCCGTTCCTTGCCGATACATACATAGGCAGCCACATCAGGGCCGAAAGGATTAGAGCGTTCACGACAGATAGCCATGAAGCAAACGACACTACACCCAGACGCCAAGAGACTCGGTCAGTTCCTGTCATTGAAGGATCTGAGCAATGAGCAGTTGGACTTGCTTGCACGTTCCCAGTTCATCCAGCAGGCGCACCAGGGTGAAAAACTGCTGGAACGCGGCGACCGGACACCGGGAAGCTTTCTGCTGCTCTCCGGCGAAGTGGAACTCGTCGCTCAGGATGGTGTACGCAAGCTCATCAAGGCCGGTTCAGAAAGTGCCCGCGCCCCTCTCGCTCAACTGCTGCCCCGTCGTTACACGGTAACCGCATGCTGCCTTATCGAATTCCTGCGACTGGACTTTCAGTTGTTGGAGTGCCTACGAGAAAGCTCCGAATTATCTCGCCGTGATTCTTCCATGGTTGTGGAACATGATTCGGACTCACTGTCAGCCAACTCTGGATTTGGTCAGCAGGAAGAAGGCATGCTCATCGATCGTCTTCGCACTGACTTGACGACAGATCGTTTCATTCTGCCCAGCCTGCCAGATATCGCCATGCGCATCGGACGTGCCATCAACGATGACAGCAGCGATGCCGAGCGCATCACCCGTATTATTCAGACCGATCCGGCCATAGCCGCAAAGATCATGCGTGCTGCCAACAGCGCCATGTATACAGTCCAGAATCCCGTTAACACCTGTTCCGCGGCGGTTATGCGGCTGGGCTTCAACACCACCCAAAAACTGGTTCTGACTTTTGCACTGAGGGAAATTTTTCAGACGCGCGACCCCAAGCTGCAAAAACGTGTACAAGCCCTCTGGTCACACAGCACCCATATAGCCGCCCTGTCATATGTACTCGCCCGTGTTATCCGTCAATTTAATCCGGAACACGCCATGCTGGCAGGCCTGCTGCACGATATCGGTGAGATGGCGATACTGAGTTATGTGGATCGCCTGTCCACACTTAACCTCGATGCGAAAGACGTGGATGCCGCCGTCACGCGACTCAGAGCCGATGCCGGCGGCATGATTCTGCAACGCTGGGAGTTTCCCGATGACTTTGTCAGTACCGCGCAAGGGGCGGAAGACTGGCATCGCAACCCACATCCGAAGGCGGACTATTGCGACCTGGTCATCGTGGCGCAATTGCACAGCTACGTGGGAACCGATCGTATGCGGGATCTTCCGAATATGGGACAGTTGCCCTGCTTTGCAAAATTGGGCCTGGATGAGTTGACCCCCAAGCAGAGCCTGAAAATACTGAACAGCGCGCAACGCCAGATCGACGAGGCACAAAGCCTGCTGAACCTTTAGCGCCGCAAACCCCGCATTTCAGTCATCGGGAACCCTGTAGTTACTCTGGGTCATCAGATCGATACCGCATTCCATATTGGCGACCCAATTCAAAAACTGGTGGACTACACTCTTGCCGAAAAAGGCACGCCCATGCTGCGGCACGATGGCCTCGACATCCAGTTCCTGGATCATATTGACCCAGTAGCGGGCGACCTTGTTGGAATTCATATAGCGACGGTGGAAGCCTTCCATATAGGGCATGATTTCCGCCAGTTGTTTGACCGGTTTATCAAGATCACCAGGCGGTAGATTCGCGCCGATATCACCGCTGAACAGGATCTTGCTCTTGGGGTCGTAAAAGCTATAGTTACCTTCCGCATGCATGAAATGCGCTGGCAGTGCCTTAATCCTGATATCGCCCAAACCCAGGCTGGTACCGGCATCCGGAATCGAGACCACTCTTCCGGTCAATTTACCGGGTCGGGTAAAATGGGGGATAAATCGTTCCCATAGTGCCGGCACTACCACTTTGCATTCCGTGCCGACCACCCACTTGTTGACGGATGCAACGATATCCGGATCCTGGTGCGATGCGATTACGTAATCCAGCTTTTTAACATTCATATAATGGCTGATGGCCATGAACAGGCGGGTATAGGTCAACTCTCCACCCGGATCCAACAGGGCTGCGTGTCCGTGATCGTATATCAGGAACTGATTGGCCTGTACCGCTTCCCCATCTACCAGATCGCGAAACACCACACATATGTGCTTACCATCGTTATAGAGCTCGACTGACATTGGTTTTCCCCATTACTCCTGATCCGTCAACGTCGTATAATTATCCATGCAATCATGAGGCATGCAGTGAATATAAGCTGCATTGCCCAGCGAGCATAGCATTCTGAAAAAACTCATCACAATAATGCAGGATCACAGCAAGGACAGGAGTTCAACGAATGTGTGTAAACTCGCAAGATCGGCGGCACTCTATTTTTTGACCTTGTCTACCGGATTATTTTTTACATTGTGGAGATCTTAGCAGGAATCCGTTTTCCCGGTTCCAGCACAATGTCGAGCAAACCTCTGTAGGCAGTCTCCGTCGACCAGGATCTGAGCATACTCACATGGGGCTTAATTTCGGCATACCTGCCGCAAACTCCCGTGGATCGCAAACCATGCGCCTGCTTCGAGGTATACGATCCATTACTAAGTTAATGGCATTGGTATGCAGACTGGGCTTTTGTTCGAATATGACTACAAAGCTACATGATTGGGATGTTACACCCGTTCAGGCGCGTGAAATCCAGGTCAGGCTTAGCAATCGCGTGCGAATGACGGATGACTTCCCGCCCCTGCATACTATCGCCGGTGTGGACGTGGGTTTCGAGGACCAGGGGAAGACCACCCGCGCCGCGATCGTCGTCCTGGATTATCCCGGGCTCAAGGTCCTGGAAAAGTATCTTGCACGGCAATCCACCCGTTTTCCGTATGTCCCCGGCTTGCTGTCTTTCCGGGAAATTCCTGCCGTGCTTAAAGCCCTTGATGGGCTGAGCTGTATGCCTGACATGCTGATATGCGATGGTCAGGGATATGCCCATACACGCCGTTTCGGCCTTGCCTGCCACCTTGGTGTATTGACGGGCATACCCAGTATTGGTGCGGCCAAATCACGCTTGATAGGCTGCTACTCTGATCCCGGTCCGGAGAAAGGGGACTGGTCGGCCTTAAGCGACCAGGGTGAAACCATTGGAGCTGTCTTGCGAACCCGCCGCAATGTCAAACCCATGTTCATTTCCATTGGTCACCGTGTTTGTCTTGAATCTGCCATTCGACTGGTTCTTGACTGCTGTCCACGATACCGGCTGCCCGAAACGACACGACAAGCACACCGCCTGGCTTCTGAATAATGAGGGGTGGGGCCTGATTCGCAGATGACGGTATCGAGGCGTTTTGCACCTGGAAAACACCGTCATTGAGCGGGCGAGGGTGTCTTGCACTAAGACCGGATATGTTCGATATACTTAGGCGTCCCCTTCATTTCCAGGCGTACGCTGCGTCCACTGGCCAGCAAGCGTTGTTCGGTGCCTACAAAGCCCAGATCACAGCGGGTGTGTCCCTGGCTGTCCAGAGGTATGGGTATCATGTCCCGATAAGTGTAGACGTTTTCAACCACGTCACCCCCAGTGCATACCAAAGGTCCCTCGCGCCCCTCGGGTACATCGCCCTCCAACTCCACACCCTCCATCACCAGCTCGCCGGCCTGCCACCATTTGGTGCGTTCCTCGGAACCCGTCATGGTCTTGATGATATAGGCGCGGGAAAAGCTGACCCGCAGGGTATTGTCACTGTGATGTATCGCGTCAATTTCTGAGCCTGCCAATTCGATACTGGTGCTGTCCATTTTGCTTCCCCCCTGTTACGCGATACTAAGTGGGGTTCATTGCTTCGACTTAAAAGACGCCCGCCCGATCAGGCATGTTCGGTCATGTTATTTTCCAGCCCCAGTTCTTTGATCTTGCGGGTCAGAGTGTTACGCCCCCAGCCCAGCAGGCGGGCTGCATCCTGCCGACGACCTCCGGTAAACTCCAGTGTAGTTTCTATCATGATGGTTTCAAAGGCAGGCAGCGCCTCGTTCAACAGCCCGGTTTTACCCTGTTGCAAACTGGAGCGGGACCATTGACTCAAGGCTGCGCACCAATCCTCAATGCCATCTGTGGCGATGCCAGTCATGTTAGTCAATTCCGCCGGCAGATCATCTGTATGAATCTCCTGGCTGGAGGCCATGACAGTGAGCCAGCGTGCAGTATTTTCCAATTGCCGTACATTGCCGGGCCAATCCAACTGCTTGAGGAGCTCCAAGGTTTCATCGGCCAGAATCTTCACTTCAACGCCCAATTCGCTGGCCGCCTGAGCCAGGAAATGAGGCATCAATAAAGGTATGTCTTCGCGCCGTTCACGGATGGACGGAAGATGAATACGAATAACGTTGAGACGGTGGAATAGGTCTTCCCGAAAGCGCCCTTCATGGACCAGATGCTCCAGATTCTGGTGTGTTGCAGCAATAATACGCACATCCACCTTGACCGGGGTATGACCGCCTACCCGGTAAAATTCACCGTCTGCCAGCACCCGCAGCAGACGGGTCTGCAATTCCGCGGGCATATCCCCGATCTCATCCAGAAATAGGGTACCCTCATTGGCCTGTTCGAAGCGGCCCTCACGCCGATTCTGCGCCCCAGTGAAAGCACCGCGTTCATGGCCAAACAGTTCCGACTCCAGCAGGTCTCTGGGTATGGCAGCCATGTTGAGGGCAATAAAGGGACCACCGGTGCGTGGACTGTGGCGGTGCAGGGCATGTGCCACTAGTTCCTTCCCTGTACCGGATTCACCATTGATGAGTACTGTAATGTTGGAACGGGCCAGGCGGCCAATGGCTCGGAATACCTCCTGCATGGCCGGTGCCGCACCGATGATCTCCGGAGTGCGGCTCATCTGGTATTCGGGTTCGCCACTGGGCTGCAAGTTTTGCCTGCAGGCGCGGTGCACCTGATCTACTGCCTCGTCCAGGTCGAATGGCTTAGGCAGGTACTCGAAGGCACCGCCATGGAATGCGGACACGGCACTATCCAAATCGGAATGAGCCGTCATGATAATAACTGGCAGGTCCGGGTGTGTTTGTTTTATTCTTTGCAGCAGATCAAGCCCATTCATGCCGGGCATGCGGATATCTGAAAGTATGACGTCAGGGCGTTCCTTCTCCAACTGTTCAAGTACCCCGGAGGCGCTGGAGAAACTGGTTACCCGCATCTCCGCCCGCTGCAGGGCACGCTCCAGCACCCAGCGGATAGAGCGATCGTCATCAATAACCCAGACGTTGCAATCCTCAGTCATTCCTCGTCTCCAATGGCAAAAACACGCTGAATACGGTCTTACCTTTTTTGCTCCGGCACTCAATTAAACCACGGTGCCGGTTGATGAGATTCTGCGCGATGGTCAGTCCCAGTCCAGTACCACCCTCTACGCCAGTGACCATGGGTAGAAAAATCTGTTCCTGAAGCTCCTGTGGTATGCCAGGGCCGTCATCCTCTATATCCACCAGCATGACCATGCGATGTCGAATATTACTGAGTGTGAATTGACGCAGAACCCGGGTACGCAATATCAGATTTCCATCCGTTCCCGCTGCCCTTGCACCGTTGCGCACGATGTTCAAGAAGGCCTGAATCAACAGGTCGAAATCGCCTTCAACATTCGGCAGGCTTGGATCATAATCCTGCCTCATCACGATATTATCGCCCTCCTCTGCCAGGACCAGTTGACGCACCCGCTCCAGAACAGTATGAATATTGATGGATTTATTCTCGGCCTGGCGGTTGGGACCCAGCATCCGGTTCATCAGGGATCGCAGACGGTCTGCTTCCTCGATGATGATACGGGTATATTCCCTTAAAGACGGATCGGCCAGTTCCATCTCCAACAGTTGGGCTGCGCCCCTGAGTCCACCCAATGGATTCTTGATTTCATGTGCCAAGCCCCGAACCAAGGCCTGGCTCGCCTTCTGCAGTGATATCAGGTGTTCCTCACGACTGATACGTAAATGGCGATCCACCTGATGTAACTCGATCAGCAATTCATCAGGGGCATCAAATCGAAGCAATGGCTGTGCCGAACAGTTCACAGTTATCTCACGATTATCCTGGGTGACGAGCTTTATCTCTCTTTCTATAAAGGCATTGCCCGTCTCCAGAGAGTTGCGCAATTTTGATTCGATCTCCGCGCCGGGGCAGGGCAACAAAGCTTCTACTGAACTGCCCTGAATATGTTTACTGCTGACGGCAAACAACATCTCTCCCGCAGGATTGATGTAGCGTAACTGCAGGTTGCAGTCGAACAGGAGCACCGCATTGGTCAAGTGCTCGAGAACCCGGGAGCTGAATTGGCCTACAGTTTCAGATTCAATATTCATTCATTGGCTTCTAGCAATTATCGAGCCATCGAAGGAATAAACCGGCCTAACATCGGATTACACTGTAGGGAATGTCTTGTGGAACTGTAATCAGCAGCAATTCAGCGATTTAACGAAGATAAGCAGGCATATTATGCTCACTCTAAAATATGCGGTGCTTATTGAGTCGCACCATAATGGTGCGAGGTAGAATTAATGATGTCAACTATACAGCTCAGGCGGTTAAAAACATGCGATCCCTAAGGATCACTTATCTGCCAATCCAGATGAAGCGGCGCGTCGCATATGAAAATTGATCAGCTTGCTGGTGGCCTGCACTTCCCCTTGATCGTCAATGATCTTTGCCTGCAGTTGATGAGTCCCGCGGCTGAGATTGCGCAGTATCATCTGAGTGGATGAAAAATCAGCCTGTACAGGATTGGCATCAACAAACACCTGGATTTTATGTCCCGATTTCAAGGCTGGCTGAAGCAGCATACCCACTTCCAATTCGCCTTCATCATTGCGGAAGGTCTGCCCTTCTTCCGGTGACACGATTTCGAACTGGCCATAGCCCTTATCCTCTTGCTCGTCCTCATTTAACCAGGCATCAACCTCACCCTTATCCGGCGCCTCAGCCTCTTTCGCAGATCCGGCGGTATCACTCGCTGGCAGTCCAGGAACCGATAGCTCTTCGGCCTGACCCGCTGGCTTATCGGAATAATGAACATATCCTTCTTCATCAGTCCATTTGTAGACGCCAGCCCAGGCCTGGGGAACAGCAATAACTACCAGTAATACAATAAGATGTCGCATAAAAGCCAGAATAGCTTATTCAATCATGCTCAACAAGATTATCGGTCACAAAAAACGCCCCAAAGGGGCGTTCTCTAGCACAACATTTACAGCGGCTTACAGGCTGTAGTAGAGATCGAACTCAACCGGATGGGTGGTCATGCGTATCTGAGTAACCTCCTCCATCTTCAGCTCGATGTATCCATCGATCAAATCATCGGTGAACACACCACCGGCGGTGAGAAATTCACGATCTGCATCCAATGCTTCAAGCGCCTGATCCAGGGAATGGCATACAGTCGGAATGGACTTGGCCTCTTCCGCAGGCAGGTCATACAGATCCTTGTCCATGGCATCTCCGGGATGGATCTTGTTCTGTATGCCGTCAAGGCCGGCCATCATCAGGGCTGTGAAGGCCAGGTATGGATTGGCGGTCGGATCCGGGAAACGCACCTCGATACGGCGGCCCTTGGGGTTCGGATCGTGCGGAATACGGATAGAAGCGGAGCGGTTGCGGGCTGAGTAGGCCAACAAGACCGGAGCCTCAAAGCCTGGTACCAAACGTTTATAGGAGTTGGTCGAGGCATTAGTGAAGGCATTCAATGCCCGTGCATGCTTGATAATACCACCAATGTAGTAAAGCGCCGTTTCGGACAGACCGCCATACAGGTCGCCGGCGAACAGATTAACTCCGTCCTTGGCCAGCGACTGGTGCACATGCATGCCACTGCCATTGTCTCCAACCAGAGGCTTAGGCATAAAGGTTGCGGTTTTACCGTAGGCATGGGCTACGTTGTGAACGCAGTACTTCAATATCTGGTTCCAGTCAGCGCGTTTCACCAGGGTATTGAAGCGGGTGCCAATTTCACATTGACCGGCGGTGGCGACCTCATGGTGATGCACCTCGACTTCGACACCCATCTCTTCCATCGCCAGGCACATGGCCGCACGCAGGTCATTTAAGGAATCAACCGGAGGAACAGGGAAGTAGCCACCTTTGACTGAAGGCCTGTGACCGACGTTTCCGTCTTCATAGACACGTTCTGAGTTCCAGTCGGCCTCTTCGGAATCCACTTTATAGAAGGCTCCAGACATGGTGATGCCCCAACGCACATCATCCAGTACGAAAAACTCCGGCTCCGGGCCAAAGTAAGCCGTGTCTGCGATACCGGTGGACTGCAGATAGGCCATGGCGCGTTTTGCCACTGAGCGTGGATCGCGCTCATAACCCTGCATGGTGTCCGGTTCCAGGATATCGCAACGAATGATCAGCGTGTTCTCATCGGCGAAGGGGTCCATCACTGCGGTTGAAGCCTCCGGCATCAACACCATGTCGGACTCATTGATGCCCTTCCATCCTGCGATCGAGGAGCCATCGAACATCTTTCCACCCTTGAAAAAATCCTCCTTGATCTCATGCGCAGGCAATGAGACGTGTTGCTCCTTGCCATGGGTGTCGGTAAAACGAAGATCCACGAACTTCACATCTTCGTCTTTCATCATCTTTATTACGTTAGATGCCATTTAGCTATTCTCCCGGCGTTCTGTTGAATCCAGGCGATGTCAGGCATCGCCATCCAATACTGGTACCCGAAAAGAGGATTCCGGCAAGTCATTGCCCATTGGCAAATACTGCGCCAACAATCAATTTCCTTGGTGCAGCAAGTCGTTATCTCTGTGCTTAAGGTTATTTCATGTGATGTTGAATGCTTATCCGGCTGATTATGCTCATTATTGGTGCAACATGATATGTTTATGCACTATTTAGGTGCAAACTGCTGATAAACTCGAACCGTCCCAAATTCCGGTCTGTCTGCCAACGCAGCTTGAAGGGCGTTCTGTATTGCCTTCCCTTGATCCACATTCCGCAATACTAAGTGAGAATAATATACATCCACATCCACAACACCGCTTAAATAATGGAATACCAGCCGTTTTCGAATTCCGGCCTCCGGAATATTTTTCCATGCCTGCTCTATCAACTCCGTCGCCTGTGCACGCAGTGGCAGGTTTTCACAAGTCGGTGCAGACTCATCATCTTCCGGATCGATGTGAACCGTCACATCCTCGATCTCCTCAATATGGCTCTTCAGATTGTTTTCCACCATCAGGCTGATCATATGGCCCTCTGACACAGAGATCAGAGGTTCGACCAATACATGCACATCTGCTGATGCAGCTCCGCCTATGAGTCGTGTGCGTAGCATGTGAATACTCTTGACCCCGCCCACGGTAAGAATTGTATTGCGTATAGCTTCTATTCGGTCTGCTTCCAGCCCCGTGTCAACCAGCTCCTTCACCGAGCCCCAGCCCAGTTCCCAGCCGATTTTTGCGATCATTACTCCTACAACAACCGCAGCAATGGCATCAAGATAAGGTAGCCCTGCAATCGTTCCTGCCACGCCAACCAGCACTACGACAGAAGAGATGGCATCTGAACGATGATGCCAGGCGTTAGCACGCATCATCTCCGAATGTATGCGCTTCGCCGCCCGCTGGGTATAGTGGTAGAGCCATTCTTTGATCAACACCGAAAGACCCGCTACATACAAAGCGATGATACTCGGATGCATGAGCGTTTCCGGGTCGAACAGGCGCTGGGCGGCATCCCATATCAGGCCTGTTGCAACCAGAACAAGCAACAGGGCCAAACCCAGGGTTGCAGCGGTCTCGAAGCGACCATGTCCGTAAGGATGCAGCTCATCCGGCTCGTGATGAGAATGGTGTGCTGCAATATAGACCATGGCATCAGAGAGCAGATCTGACAGGGAATGGATACCATCGGCCAGCAGGGCATGGGAATTTCCGACGATGCCAAAGACGATCTTGAACACGGACAACAGGGTGTTGGCCGCAGCACCAACCAGGGTCACCTGTTTAATCACACGAGTCCTTTCAAGTGCTGAATTGCCTGTATTGGTTGCTGAATTATTCATTCCTCACCTACTCGCAGGACAATGTGATGCTCGTTAACCTCTGACCAAGTCTGCAACACCTGGTGACCATTGATACGGCACCAGGCAGGGACATCGAGCAATGCCCCCGGGTCAGTGCAAACCACCTCCAGAATAGTGCCGGTAGCCATCATTTTCACTTTGTCCTGGACCCTGATTACCGGCATGGGACAGAGTAAACGGCGGGCATCCAGACTCTCACGGCTCATAGATACCAGGCCTCAGGTATTTCGCTTTCGGGCAAAGGCGCCACACTGACCAACTGTATTTGCTCATCAACCGGCTTGCGCGGGTCACGAATTGCAATTTCCACGCTTTGTGCGTTCCTGCCCTTGCTGAATCGAGCGATGACCCTGGCCGCCTGGAGAATATCTGCGGTATCCGGGTTTCCATCCAACAGGGCAAGAGGTCCCGGGTGACTCTGGGTATCCAGGCTGATGAATTGATTTCGATAGCCTTGTAGAAATCTGCCCTCCCCTTCTTCTCTGGCAATAATAATCTTGTAATTCGTGGCGGGTCTCAGATGCCGGCCCACCTTGAGCAGCATTATGTCATCCAGCTCATAATGTCTATCACCTCTGGATTTCCATAAGTCTGCCAGTTTGACTGAGTACTGCCTGTCAGTCAGGAAACAGCATCCACCGGCTGGCTGGGCATAATTCTCGAACCCGAATTGTTTAGCCAATGCGATTTGTGGCTTTCGGCTTCGACCACTGAAATCGAATAATTCTTCACGATTCAACCACCCTTCCCTTTCCGGTAGAGTCTGGGGTAGGTTTTTTGCGCAGAGTGGGCGCAACAGCCGCTCATTAGCTCCGGATTCAGCCGAGACTATTGGCATGGTTTCTTTGCGCTGTGATTTCGGACGCTGACCCACCACTTCACCTGTCACTATAAAGTCGAAACCCTCCCTCTTTATCCACTCCAATGCCTTACGCACCATGAATATTTTACAGTCCAGACACGGATTCAGATTGGCCCCATAACCATGCTTTGGGTTGATGACAACATCCTTATATTCATCCACGATATCGACCAGGTGTAATTTGATGCCAAGGGTTTCTGCCACCCACAGTGCATTGTTTCGCTTGGGCTTGTTTCGGTCTTTCTTACGGATTGCATGGGTATGACCCTCGACACAAAAGCCAGTATAAAAATTCACTCCCTCCACATGTATACCCTGGTTCTGCACCACTTTTGCTGCCAACAGGGAATCCAGGCCACCGGAAACCAGTGCCAGTGCTTTACGTTGTTCACTCATGGTATCTGATCTGGGTATTTGCTTGTGCAGGGTGACTAACGATAGTTGAGGTAATATCTCACAGCCGAGCGCGCATCTTACTGCTTAATTCCATATATGGCGATGCAGGCAGTTGGCAATGCGCCTACCTGAACAGCTATAATTCCCCTCTTTCCCTCGACCGCAACACCTCGGGACTTCAATGGCAAATGTTGATGTAAGTACGTTTCAGGGACTGATATTCACCTTAGAACAATTCTGGGCGAATCATGGCTGTGTCATACTGCAACCCTTGGACATGGAGGTCGGGGCTGGCACTTTCCATCCAGCCACCTTTCTCCGATCAATTGGTCCGGAACCTTGGAACTGCGCCTATGTTCAGCCATCACGCCGCCCGACGGATGGCCGATATGGGGAAAACCCAAACAGACTGCAACACTATTATCAATATCAAGTCATTCTCAAACCATCTCCAATAAATATTCAGGAGCTGTATCTGGATTCGTTACGAATACTGGGAATTGATCCATTAATTCATGATATTAGATTCGTTGAGGACAATTGGGAGTCCCCCACATTGGGTGCTTGGGGACTGGGTTGGGAAGTCTGGTTAAATGGCATGGAGATCACCCAGTTTACCTATTTCCAGCAGGTCGGCGGGCTTGACTGCCGCCCTATCAGTGGAGAAATTACCTACGGTCTTGAGCGTATCGCCATGTATTTACAAGGTGTTAACAGTGTTTACGACCTCATATGGGCCCACACCGAGCAAGGGATAGTCACTTATGGTGATGTATTTCATCAGAACGAAGTCGAACAATCCGCCTATAATTTTGAACACGCTGATACCGCAGAATTGTTTCGCTGGTTCGACACATGCGAGTCTCAAAGCCAGCAACTGATTGAAGCAGGTTTACCCTTGCCCGCTTACGAGCAAGTACTCAAAACTTCCCATACCTTTAATATACTGGATGCGCGCAAGGCGATCTCAGTCACTGAACGACAAAGGTTCATTCTCAGGGTCAGGTCCTCAGCACGTGCAGTCGCCCAGGCCTATTACGAAAGCCGCGAGCAACTTGGCTTTCCCATGTTGAATCGGCAGGACAACACAGATGGCTGAAACAAATGATCTCCTGGTGGAAATCGGAACCGAAGAACTACCGCCCAGAGCACTCCTGACTCTATCCAATGCCTTCGCCGATGAAATCTGTCAGGGCTTGAGTGACGCTAATCTGGACTTCGGTCCAGTCGAACGCTTTGCCACACCCAGACGTATGGCAGTACGCATTTCCTCACTGCTAAGCACCCAACCAGATCAGATCCTGAAAAGAAAAGGTCCTGCATTAAAAGCAGCCTATGATGATCTAGGTCAACCCACTAAAGCCGCCCTAGGTTTTGCCCGATCCTGCAATGTCGCCCTAAGTGAGCTTGGGACAGAAGGTGAAGGGAAAGCCGCAAGACTTATTTTCACCCAAAACAAGGAAGGCGCATCTACGACCAGCCTTCTTTTAGACATCATTCGTAATGCACTGAAGGCATTACCGATTCCTAAACGAATGCGCTGGGGCAACCTGGAATCGGAATTTGTCAGACCCGTGCATTGGTTTGTGGTGTTATTCGGAAGTGAACCGGTCTCTGGGAAGATTCTTGATGTTGCTACAAGTAACGTCACCTATGGACATAGATTTCATCACCCTGAGGCATTAACACTATCACATCCTTCTGAATACGCAGATGTCTTGCGGAATAAAGGTTTCGTTGAACCCGATTATTTGACAAGAAAAGACCTTATTCTCAAGCAGGTTCTTGCACAAGTATCCAGAGTGAATGGTAAGGCAGTAGTTAACGCAGATCTTCTTGATGAAGTTTGCTCCCTTACTGAATGGCCTGTTGCTGTTATCGGCTCGTTTGATTCTGATTTTCTCAATCTTCCATCTGAACCACTTATAGAGACTATGCAGAAAAATCAGAAATACTTTCCAGTGCTGAATCAGGATGGTTCTTTAAAAGCGAATTTCATTACCATAGCAAATATTGAGAGCGGAGATCCAGATCAGATCATAGCGGGTAACGAACGGGTTATTACACCTCGTTTCAAAGATGCTGCGTTTTTCTGGAATCAGGACCTGAAAAAACCACTGGATAAACTTATTCCTGCTTTATCAAATGTGGTGTACCAAAAACAACTGGGCACATTATTCGACAAAGCGCAACGCCTGAGCAGTTTGACTGGTTATATAGCATCAACAATCAACGCTAATGAGACAAACGCAAAGCGTGCTGCTTTGTTATGCAAATGTGATCTTCTGACTGATATGGTAGGGGAGTTTGGCAGTCTTCAAGGCATTATGGGAAAATATTATGCAAAATCCTCAGGAGAGAATACTGATGTCAGTTCAGCAATAGAAGAACATTACCTACCCCGTTATGCCGGAGATACACTCCCCATTACACAGACAGGTCAAATTCTCGCCCTCGCAGACAAACTCGATACCTTGGTTGGCATCTTCGCAACAGGGCAAAAACCAACTGGCGTAAAGGATCCCTTTGGCTTACGCCGTTCCTCTCTCGGTGTCCTGCGCATCCTCATTGAAATCCCGCTGAACCTTGACTTGCTTCTACTGCTAAAGAAGACAGCTGAACTATTTCCCAATAATCTTAATGCCCCATCTGTTGTGGATGATGTATATAAGTATATTATCGATAGACTGAAACCTTACTATATTGATCGTAAGGTACCCGGGTCAATTATCGACGCAGTATTGGCTGTTGCCCCGAGTATTCCTTTGGACATTCATCAGCGTATTGCAGCAATCGAGGAATTCAAAAAGCTTCCACAATCCTTAAGTCTTTCAGCAGCGCATAAGCGTTGTAACAATATACTTAAAAAATCCAAGGAATCTCACAACAGAGATCAAATAGATCAACGGTACTTACATGCTAAGGAGGAAAAGCAACTCTATAGAAATATTATGGAATTTGAGGATGTTATAAATCCTTTATTAGCGAGTTCAAACTATTCAAAGATTCTTATCTTGTTAGCTGGACTAAAAGAACCAATTGACAATTTTTTTGATGAAGTCATGGTTAACGTAGATGACGACAAAATTCGTATCAATCGATTGGCATTGTTAGATAAACTTAGTCAGATGTTCACACACGTGGCAGATTTGTCCAAGCTTTAACATTGAAATCTTCTTCATAAAGTGAAATTAATTATATTAGACAGGGATGGAGTTATTAATGAGGATTCTGATAATTATATAAAATCCGTGGATGAGTGGATTGCCATTCCCGGTAGTCTGGAATCAATATCTCGACTAAATTATGCAGGATACAAAATTGCTGTAGCAACAAATCAATCGGGATTATCACGAGGG
>RRYU01011737.1_pt2 | contig 22748 bp, 22 predicted proteins | sample 2162651 | NCBI WGS metagenome assembly RRYU01 (sample SAMN10267283, study PRJNA491782) | microbial mat metagenome | isolation source: biomat in the production well | place: Japan: Minami-Kanto gas field, natural gas well KTG3 | collected 2017-06 | reverse complement strand
GCCGGTCGCTGGCGCACCGTGACCGGCTGGAAGCCGGTGCTACCTTGGCGGTGGCTTCGACAGGCTCAGCCAACGGCGCGCTGGCTGAGCCTGTCGAAGCCAGCGCGAGTTGGGTCGCTACTCCACCGTAATCGTGCTGACTGTCGTCCAATCCCCGGCATTGCCCGCACGATCCATCGGTTGTACCCGCACCACATACGTCCCCGGCGCGAGAGTGGGAGTCTTGACCCACGCCTCTTCACTAAACCAGACATCCTCGCCTTCGGGATCTGTACCCACATAGATGCGATAACCAGACACGCCAGAGAGCGTATCTTCAACCGCAGGCCATGCCACAATTGCCTGGCTACCGGCATTGAGTTCGAGATCGGGTTGGGGCTGCGGGCTAGTCGGTGGGGTGGTATCGTAGCCGACCGGGCCATAACTGGCCACCGTCTGCTTACCATCTGGCCCCCAGACCCGCACGTAGAGGGTGTGCATGCCCTCACCTACCATGCTCAGGTCACCATAGCCATCAATACTGTGGGGGAACATAGGCGTATCGGCGCTTGGTTCCGCATCCCATGCTTGGCTGAGTCCACCACCGGCCCAGTTGGTGGTAAAGGCAATCCGCTGATCCTCCTTGTACCACGTGTTGGGCTGAGCATCACTCAAGAAGGTAATCTCAGGTGGCTGAATCGCCATTGCCGTCATCACCGTGCCCTGATGCTGGCTACAGCCACCCACTTCGGGCAGCACATAACCCTCGGCAAAGCTGAGTGGCACCGACTTCTTGCCACTCCAGCCGTCACGGTTGGCAGTATAGGCGGTAAATGGAGGTGGGGAATCCCTGGGGAGCCACGGTCGCCCGCATAGCCAAGCACCTCACCGGCCTCAAAGACACGGCCAGAATCGGTACTCACGGGGCGGCTCAGGTGGGTATACATCGTGAAGAAGCGATCACCATGACTCAAAATAATCGTGCCACTGCGCGCTTCCCAGTGCCAGAGGGTTCCGGTGGCGGCGGCACGGATAGGGGCATCGTAGGTTGGGCCATCTACCTGTACGAGATCGAGCGAGTAACGATCCCAGGCGTTGTGAGTGCCACATGCATAGCCCTGGATGATCTTCCACGCTTCGCCCGGTGGTGTGGGTAGAATGAGTTGGGGCGCGGCAGAGACGGATGTTGGTGTGATTAGGGTGCTGAAGGCGAACAGGGCGATCAGCCATACGAGCAGTGGAGTGAAGGGTGTGCGACGACGATGGGGGGCGCGACTGCTCGCGAGAGTCATACGGAGACTCAGCAATACGTACCTCCTAGGGTAATGGGAAGTTGATCAGTCTGGGATCAACACTGTAACGGTCATGGTCAACAGCGCCGTGAAGATACCATAGTCTCGCTCTTTGGTCAAGTGACTTATACTTAGGCTATGTTTAATTCATATCTTGAAGATCTCTATACAGGAGCTATCGGGAGTATAACCATTACTCCTGATGGTCAGTACCACATAAACGCGCCACCCCACGGTTCCATCCTGTCGGGTTCGTTTAACCCATTGCACGCCGGACATCGCGGTATGGCCGCTGCCGCAACGGCGCTGTGTGGTACGCCAACGGCCTTCGAGTTAGCCCTGCGCAACGCCGACAAGGGCGAATTGCCACCCAACGAGGTACTGAGGCGGGTTGCCCAATTCCAGGGCTGGGCGACGATCATCCTCTCCTGCGCCCCCTTCTTCGCCGAAAAAGCACGGCTCTACCCTGGGCGCACCTTCGTCCTCGGTTATGATACCGCCGCTCGCCTACTAGACCCGCGCTATTATGATGGGGTGTCTGGGCTATATGATTCGCTCGATCAGATCCGGGCACATGGGTGTCACCTGCTGGTTGCCGGTCGCCTCGTGCATGGCCACTTCCACACCCTGGCAGATCTGCACATGCCCAAAGAGTACGCCGATCTCGCTAGTGCCATTCCGGTGCAACAATTTCGCGTAGATATTTCGTCAACTGAGTTACGAGGGTGATATAGAGCGAGGAAAAACCTATGCTTGACCGCGCTGCAATCGAGAAAGAGACCCAAGACACACGCAAACAGTTGGCCACCATGGAGAAGGAGGTCAAGCAACTGCGTGACTGGATGGCCAGTAATGAGCGTGCCCTAGCGGGGATGAACGAGACCCTGCGCCGCATCACCGAGGATGGCATCACCAAGGCACGGGCGGATCTCGCTATGCGTGAGGGCGATCTCCAACGCATGCGTGGCATCATTGCCCGCAACGAGAAGATCATGGCGCGCATCAACGACATTGCGCGCAAACGTAAGGATATTGCCACCCTGGAGCAGGAGCAAGAGCGGCTGATTGTGCTGCTCGAACGCCACCGCACCGAGCTACACCAGTTTGAGCACGAGTTTGAAGAGATGGTACGCCCGGCCAGTGCGCCATCCGCCCTCGTGCCCTGCGAGATTGTGTTGCCCAATAACTACCGCATTCCCCTCGATCCCGGTAAAGGCACCTATATGATCGGCTGGTACGATACCTCAGCCGGTGCTGCCCCCGACATAGACCTGCACCCGGTTGGTGGCAGCGCCCAGGGCGTCAGCCGCCAACACGCCATTGTGCGCCTGATTGATGGGCAATGGGTGATTACCGATCTGGGTAGTACTAACGGCACCTTCCTCAACGATATGCGCATGTCTCCTAATAGCAGTACCGTCCTTCAGGATCGCACCCGCATTCGGTTGGGGAATGTGATCATCTTTTTCCGCTACGTTACCCAGACCACGCGGTTATGATGAAGGGTAGCACCGGCTTCCAGCCGGTCACGACGCGCTTTCGACCGGCTGGAAGCCGGTGCTACCCTCCATGCGAGTGCAGAATCGCGTCGCAACGCGACCTCCGAAATAATGCTATCGCCATCCCTCTGCGTACCTCTGTGTCCTTTGCGGTTGATTTGGTTTACCACAGAAGACATAGAGATACGCAGAGGGGCGAACCCCACCGAAGGCACATCCCTACGCCACCGCCCGGATCGAACGCCGCTTGGCTCCATAGTAGAGCGCCACGAAGTTGAGAACCATGTGGAAGAGGTAGGTGAAGGGGAAGAGCGTAAAGAGCGCCAGACCCAGCGCGGCGTGGACAAAAACGATACCGTTAATCAGTTCCAGGCGGGCGAACAGCTCCGTCCAGATGATGGAGAAGATGAGCAACCGCACCGCGAGGCGATCCCAGGTAATGCGGCCCTTAATGCGCACACCCTTGGAGGCCGCATCAATATCGGCCAAGACCGCCGAATTGCGACCGGTGAGCAGGGTATAGACGAGGTGCAGGTTGCCCACCACCGCAAAGCCCACCGCCACCCAAGTGACATTCACGAAGATCGGGGCGAAACTACCAAAGAGGAACTGCGAGGCCATACTCTCGCCATTACCAAAGACAATCGCCAACAGGTTGGATGGGGCATAGTTGAAGCTCTGCTCAACATGGCGGCCAATATCGGGCACTGGCTGACCCATCGCCATACGCGCAAAGAGGATGAGCGCCGAGAGGCTATAGCCCGTCACCTCGGTGATGATGGCGATATGGTAGAGCATGTAGCCCCGGCTCCAGACACGGTTGGCGGGCTTGTGGAAGTGCTGCACCGGGCCAGCCAAGACATCCTGAGCACCCTTGACCATGCCCAGATCGCGCATATGAACCGGGAAGGTGGCATTACGGCCACGCGCACTCCGATGCACCACCAACGCCTTCGCCCAGCGCCCCATCCGCAAGGCCAAACCACCAAAGAAGATCAACAGCGCAATTGGCGCAAAGATATTAAGGAACGTCTCCACAGTTACTCCTTACTGCATAAATTGTTGGGTATCGCAAGAGAAGAACTAGGCCAACACCGCATCCGGCACTCGGCGCTGAATGTTGGGACAGAGTTCGATCTTCTCACCCTGCTCGGCCCAGCGGGCATGCACCGCCTTAAACTCCTCAAGCTTGTTCACCCCATCGGGATGCGCCTTGAAGTATCGCTTGACCACCTCATCATTCTCCAGCCACGCGAGGATCTGCGGGGCGACCGAGCTCTGGAGGAACTGCACCACCTTCCCCGATGAGCTATGCACACGCAGGAACTCCTCGTCACGGCCACGGAGCTGCATGGGGGGTAGGCACCGCCCCAACTCACCGGTGCGCTCTAGTGCCTTGCGTACCGCCTCATACACCACCTCGAACATCATGATCGAGGCGCGCTCGCCTTCGGCCTGCTTGCCCAGGTTGTAGGTCTTACAGACATCATCTAGTGTCAACATACAGACCACACACGGAGTCGTGACGTAGTCGGCGCCTGTATCCTTGATCTGGTTGGCCTTAAAGACCGACACCTTACGTCGCACTGGGGCATTCTCTGGCAGACGCAAACCACCGGCTCCACCGTTACAACAGTAGTTATACTCACGGTTGGGAGTCATCTCAATAAAGTTGGTGGTACAGGTCTGGAGCAACTCGCGCATCAGATCGCCCTGACCAGCCAAGCGGGTGGAGTGGCAGGGATCGTGCAGGGTGATGGTCTTATCAGTCTTATCAATCGGCAACACACCCTTCTCAATTGCTTCGAGCAACACCGCATCAAAGAGCACCACCGGGAACTTGAAGGGTCGTCCCAGAATCTCTTGAGCCTCAAAGAAGAGCGAGCGCGTATCACAGCCACACTCGGCCACCATCACCTGCTTAACGCCCAGGCGCTCGGCTTCATTCTCCCAATCCTCCAGGATCTTGCGTGCAAGTTCGTGGTGTACCACAATATGATCAGCCTCGGTACCCGTCTCGGCAATCCGCGAGGAGACCGTATAGTTCACATTTGCGGCATTGAGCAGTTCCATCACCTGGGTAGCATAATCGGGGATACGGGTATTGGCCGCCGAAGGGCAGACAAAGAGGGTTTCAGCGCCTTCAATATCAACCGGGAGTTCAATATCTTGGTGGCAGAGGAAGAGGCTATAACGGACGAGTACATGCGGGATAGTTAGACCAAAACTATGGTTGACCGTCTCAAGGTTGGTAATAATGGAATTGAGGGTTGCATTTTCCTGGCTCAAACCAGCATCGGTATAGGCAGAACGAGCCATACGCACAAGGCTACGGGTGCTCAGGCCAGCCGGACAGGCGAGGGTACAGCGGCCACAGGCCGTACAGTGCCAGAACGAGGCCATATGCTCGCGCAGATCATCAGCCGTGGGGGTGGGAATAAGACCGAGGGAACCAGCAATTTTACCCTCTAGGGTCATATAGCGGCGATAGACATCACGCACAAAATTGGTTTTATAGGTCGGATGGAGCTTTTCTTCGCCAGTCCCCAAATACCAAGCACACGCATCTCCACAACGCTTACAATCCATACAGGCTTCCAGATTGACCACATCTTCGGCTGTCATATGAGCTTCAAGCGATGCGACGAAGCGCTCCATCGTTGATTCCATGCCGTTCCTCCTCTGTTGGGTATACCCTACGGGGGTATAAAATTGATATACGCGCATTATAAATATGAGATCTCAAATATGTCAATGTTGCATAAAAAAGTACAAGAAAAGCCTATTTTACTGGACAAAGCCACCCAATAAAAATGGTTGCAACCCAATAAAATGGGCATACCAGAAGAGGCGCAAGATCTTGCATTTCCCTGTTGCGTCATACAGACATATCGGCTATACTACCCGGCGGTGTCTACGGGCGGCTCTGCCCATCTGCATTGGGGCCACACCAAATCCATGGTAAAGGGGGTGAGCAGAACGTATCGGTAGCAGGCGTATCGGGTCGGGGCGGTGCCCCACGCCAGTACCAGACCTGAGCCAGTGGGCAAAACCACAGGTTCGTTCCCTGCCGAACGTGCAGAGCGATGAAAGTTGAGCGTCGTGACGGTGAGACAGTCGAGCAGCTGATCCGCCGATTCAATAAGGGCGTCGTCTCCGAGCGCATTACGAAGACCTTCCGCGAGAAGATGCACTTCGTCTCGAAGAGCGAGCAGCGCAAAGAGAAGCGTCGCCGCGCTGAGCGCAACCGGCGTAAGAAGATCTCTAAGGGCTTCTAAACGTGTCTCTCAAACGGCATGGGTGGCGAGTACCCCTCGTCCCTGTGCCGTTTTTGTTATGCCTCTTTGTACTTGTTCCCCATGGTATAATAGCGATCCACACAATAATAAGGATGATTGAGATATATGTTCGATAAACTCCAGAGTGTCGTTGCTCGGTATGACGAGCTTGGCGAATTGATGGCCCAACCAGAGGTCGTCAATAATCTTAGTCTGCTCCAGCAATATGCACGGGAACAGAGCGAACTAGAAGAGGTCGTTAGTGCCTTCCAGTCCTACCAACGTGCCCGGCAGGCGGCGGAAGAGGCGCATGCGATGCTGAATGAGAGCAGCGACGCCGAAATGCGCGAGTTGGCTCAGGAGGAGCTAGAGAGCCAGCGCACGCGCATTACGCAGCTTGAAGAAGAGATGAAGCTCCTGCTCCTCCCGCGTGACCCCAACGATACCAAGGATGTGATCATCGAGATCCGCCAGGGTGAAGGTGGAGATGAAGCCGCGCTCTTTGCTGCCGATCTCTACCGGATGTACGTGCGCTACGCCGAATTGCGCGGTTGGAAGGTGGAAGTAGATAGTATCACCGATAATGGGATCGGGGGCTTCAAAGAGGCGGTCTTCGAGATTCGCGGCGAAAATGCCTATAGCCAGCTCAAATACGAGGGTGGTGTCCACCGCGTACAGCGCGTCCCCGCCACTGAGGCTCGTGGGCGCATCCACACCTCCACCGCTACGGTGGCGGTGATGCCGGAGGTGGAGCCAACTGTGGTCGAGATCAAGGACGAAGATGTGCGCACCGATGTCTTCCGTAGCGGTGGCCACGGTGGCCAGGGTGTGAATACGACCGACTCGGCGGTGCGACTGGTCTATCGGGGTGGTACGCCGGAGGAGATCGTGGTGACGTGCCAGGATGGGCGCTCCCAGATCAAGAACCGCGAGAAGGCGATGTCGGTGTTGCGCGCCAAGCTCTATGCCCGTGAGCAGGAGAAGCAGCAGCGCGCCCAGGGGGCTTCGCGCTTGGCGCAGGTGGGTACCGGCGAGCGCGCCGAGAAGATCCGTACCTACAACTTCCCCCAGGATCGTATCACCGATCATCGGATCGGCCAGAATTTCTCCAATTTGCCGGGTGTTTTGGCCGGTAATCTGGACAAGATCATTGATGCGCTGATCGTTTATGATAATGCCGAACGTCTCCAGGCATCAGGGATCGCATAATTCAATCTCAAATGACCAGCCACTACCGATAATTCGCCTTATCAGCGTGATAAGCAAGCAGTATAGGGAGATAGCGACAACGCTATGTCCCTTTTTTGCCCCCAACACCAAAGGAGGGAGCCTGTGCTAACCGCAGAACTTGACGAGTTTATCGTGCGTATGCCAAAGGTGGAACTCCATCTGCACCTCGAAGGCTCAATGACGCCCCAGACCCTGTTGGATTTAGCACAACAGAATAACTTCGATCTGCCTGCCCATGATATTGCCGGAGTTGAACAACTCTTCCACTACCACCATTTTAGCGAGTTCATCACCCTCTTCATGCAGATGGCGCAGGTGATTGTGCGCGGTGAGGATTTTGCCCGCCTCGCCTATGAACTCGGTAGCGACCTAGCCACCCAAAACGTCCTCTATGCCGAAGTGATGATCTCGCCCATGCAGCACATCCGGCGCGGTATGGATCTCTACGAGGCGATCAGTGGAGCCGCAGCGGGCTTTGCCCAGGTAGCCCGCGAAACCGGCACCCAGATCCGTATCGCCCTTGACCACGGACGCCAGTATGGCCCCGATCTCGGCTGGCAGGTGCTCGATGTCGCCCGCCGTGCCCAACCCCTCGGTGTGGTGGGCTGGTCTATTGGCGGGAACGAAATTGGCTACCCCCCCGAACCCTTCGCTGACCTCTTCGCCGCCGCCCGCGAGGCTGGCCTTGGCCTGATGGCCCACGCCGGAGAGGTGGTTGGCCCAGTTAGTGTCTGGGGCGCAATTAATGAGCTTGGTGTGCAGCGTATTGGCCATGGGGTGCGGAGTGTCGAAGATCCAGCCTTGATGACCGCCCTCATCGAACGCGGGATCATCCTTGATGTCTGTCCGAGTAGTAACCTGCGTACCGGCGCGGTCACAAATTGGGAGAGCCACCCGTTACGTCAACTCTATGACGCCGGGGTGACGGTGACGCTCAATTCGGACGATCCCTCCTTCTTCCATACGACAATTACGGAAGAGTATCGCCGCGCTGTGCAACACTTCGGGTTTACTATTGATGACCTCATCCACTTGGTGCAGAATGCCGTAGATGCCTCGTTTTTGCCCGTCCTAGAGCGCCAAATCCTGAGTAGTCGCATTGCCCAAGAGATGACCATGCTGCGGCGTGAGATCGGCGTTTGACAAAAGTGGGGATGGCGACTATAATACCGTCCGTGTTAAGCCCAGGTGGCGGAATTGGCAGACGCGCTAGGTTGAGGGCCTAGTGAGCTAACCATGCTCATAAGGGTTCAAGTCCCTTCCTGGGCACCAACTTAACACACGAGGGCGATTAGCTCAGTTGGTAGAGCACCTCGCTTACACCGAGGTTGTCGGCGGTTCGAGCCCGTCATCGCCCACCAGTTAGAGGGTGGCAATACTGCGCCAAGGTAGCTCAGTTGGTAGAGCATCGCACTGAAAATGCGAGGGTCACCAGTTCAAGTCTGGTCCTTGGCACCATACGAGATAAAGCCCTTCATCGTCTGCACGGTGGAGGGTTTTGTATTCTAGGAATGCTACTCGATCTATACCTATTTCATTATGATTGCGTGTATAATAAAGCATAGTATGAACATAGAGGAATAGTGCATGCTCACCTATGAGAACTTTGTCTCGATCTTGCTTGCCAGTATTGAAGAGTTTGAGATCAATATCGCCTACACGCAAGAGTTGATTGATACCCACGCTCTTGGACGCAGCCTGAGTATTACGTGCCTACCGAATGAGGTTGAGGATCGTCATGGGCCAATAGAGCCATCCCTGCGGGCGGTAGTGGCGTTCCGCTGGTCGCCAGAATTTACGATCTTCTCACTGCGCGGGAGCGAGTCACTCGATAATATCGAGCGATTCGTGGATGAACGCCTCTATGCGAATCCCTACAATGGCCCCTCTCTCGATGTTGAAGTGACGTACCATATTCCACTTACCCAAGAGCTCCAGCGCGATGTGAATGCTCTTCCCAGCCTTGCCCAAACACTCCACGAGATCCATGCATCTGTGGCAGTCTCTGAAGATCCACTCCGGGTCAATAGCCAGATCTCGTTCATCGTTGGGCGTACCCCCAGAGTAGAGAGTGTCCAAGCAGTGCGGATCTGGAGTGTTGATGATGCACTCTATGATCCCGAATTGCTCGCGGTGGTCTTTGAGGAGATGTGTATCGAGCTACGTGCAATGCTCGAATTGTTGCGCGCTCACTATCAACTGACCTCCGAAGAGGAGATCGCGAACCAGAATGAGCTGTTGATGCAAGATCGCCAGTATCTCAAGCCGCCTACGGCGTAGAGATACCGCCGGTGGGGGATCGTGGGTTGTAGGTAGCACCGGCTTCCAGCCGGTCATGATGCGCCACCGACCGGCTGGAAGCCGGTGCTACCTTTGGTCGCTGCTACACGATCCGCTGGGCTGGTAATGGTGGGAAGATCGGTTCTTCTTTGGCCGCAAAGGCGGCAAGGCCGATCTGGTAGTCCTCGGAGGTGATCACCGCCCGCATGGCGCTGGTCTCGTAGCGCTGGCCCTGCTCCAATGAGCTTTCCAGGCCGATGTCTATCGCAGCTTTGGCATAGGTGACGGCGAGCGGGCTGCGGCGTGTGATCATCGCAGCAAACTCCTGCGCCGTGGAGAGGAGCCGGTCGGCAGAGGTGACTTGGCTGACCAAGCCCCACTCCAATGCCACGTCGGCTCCGATGCGCCGCCCAGTGAAGATCAACTCTTTGGCGCGTGTCGCCCCGATCAGGCGCGGTAGGCGTTGTGTGCCCCCAGCCCCCGGTATCACCCCCAACCCTACTTCGGGTAAGCCAAACTCTACATGATCGGCAGCTAAACGGAAGTCGCAGGCGAGTGAGATTTCACACCCACCGCCCAATGCCATGCCGTTGATGGCGGCAATGGTGGGGATGGCCATGCGTGCTAGGGTGTTGCCGCAATCGTTGATGGCGCGGTTGTGCGCCCAGCGGCCAGCCGCATCGAGCGTCGCGCGCTCCTTCAGGTCGGCTCCGGTACAGAAGGCGCGCCCACCCGCACCAGTGAGAATCAGCACCCGCGCCTCTGGGTTGCTGCCTACATCGTTGAGCGCCGTCAATAACTCACGGGTCAGTTGCACCCCCATCGCATTCATCCGCTCCGGGCGGTTGAGGGTGATGATTGCAATATAATCAGTTATGTCTAGTGTAAGCTGCTCATAGCTGGCTGTTGTCATTGCTCACTCCTACCTTAGCTCTCTGCATCGGGGTGATCGTCAGACTCAATCCGACGTACCAGACTGACCGTCGTATCTATCGTTAGTTCCCCATAATCGGGAAAGTGGACATCGAGCAGTTCGCGATCCTGCTCGTAGCGACTCGTGCGCACCTGGCCAAAGCCCCAGGGGGTGCAGAAGATCTGCTCCCCGGTATGGAAGCGCGGAGGAGGGGAGGGGGTGGCTGTGCGGGACGCAGGGCGCGGGGCGCGTTTCTCGCGTTTCTCGCGCATCTGGCGCAGCCGCGCCACCATCGCCGCTGCATCGGGGAGTGGCTCTGGTGGGGGTGGCTCCGGCTCCTCCGCCGGGGCGCGCCGACCCTGCCCCTTTGGCGCGGGCGCAGCGGGTGGCTCCGGCTCCTCCGCCGGGGCGCGCCGACCCCGCCTCTTCGGTGCGGGTGTGGCGGGTGGCTCCGGCTCGGCTACGGCTTCTTCTTCAACCACTACCGCAACAGGCGGCGGAGGGGGAGGTGGCGGCACAACTACCGGCGGGGGCGCAACAACCACGGGTGGCGGTGGTGGCTCTACCTGCTGCCAGCCCCCCAAGAGCGCCAGCATCCAATCCATATCCACCCGTGCCAGCGGCTCAAGGAACGGATCGCTGCGCGAATCGAGTGCGACATCATAGGCCAAGGGCAACAGATCTTCGAGGTGATCATAGAGCCAGAGTGCCAACCCATTACCGCCGGGTTGGGCATCAACCAAGTAGATACGCTGGGCATCAGCATCATAGGCGGGAACCAGATCGGTAAGACTGAGGAGCGTGCGCAGGCTGAGGGTGGCCGCAAGCGACCAGCCGATCATCTGGCCGAGCGGCTTGACCAGCATCGGCAGGTCAATCCAGAGAGCCGGAGCGCCCCAACTGGTGGCCAGTGGCGGATTCAGAGGCTGCTCCTGGGGTGGAGCAGATGCAACCGACTCGCGGTAGGCATAGATCTCCTCATCAATTACCACGCGCCCCCAGGCGAGATCACAGCCGTGTAGCGTGCGGCGGGCGCGGCAATCGCGCACACGCACCTGGCAATGACGCAGGGGCAGAGTACGGCGATCATCGAGCGCCAAACGTAGCGTGAGCAGCAGATCCTGGTCGTCACGGGCAACCACACGGTAGCCACCGCGCAAGGGCGGCAGAGCCGCATCGGGGAAGGCCCAACGATCAAAGGATGACGAATCGAGTAGCGCCAGCACCTGGCCATGTTCATCCAGCACACGGGTTGCGGGCACGCCAGCCGCACGCAGATCGAAATCGGTATAAGGATCGGCAGACATAGAGAAGGGTTGCCACGTCGGCTCGTGATCGGGGAGCAGCATCAGTTGCTGATGCGCCTCCAACCGCTGGATGATCGAAGCCACCTGCCACACCTCGACCTCAGTAGCGGTGATCGGACGTTCACTCGCGGCACACAGCATATGTTGGGCCAACACATACGCATTGGTCGGCGCAGCCAACCAGACCGGAGGCGGATCATCAAGCCAGGGCATGTGGGTCGGTTCGTGCAGGGCAAGGCGCAGCATCGTGCGCTCAACAGGGTCATCAGCCAAGATCTGGATGACCACCTGCACGCCACTCTCGGCCACTTCACGCAGCGCCGCCGGCCCAACCACCATCCCAGTAATAATAGCGACCGAGGCATGGTGGGGAGTACGGCCAACACTGATTCCGCGCACATCACCCCCAAGGAGCGTGCGAAAGAGCGGCGTCTCGATATCCGATGTGAGCAGATGCACCGACACCCCGGCACGTTGGAGACCCAACGCCAGCGCCACGGTCTCACGCAGGCGATCCGCGCCCACCCGCCAGAGCGCCACACTCACCCGTGGGCGCGGGAGATCATCAACCGGGATCGTGCGCCACTGACGACCCAGACAGAGTTCGAGGGTCTGGTGTGCATGCTGCACCTCGGCCACCGTCGCCCCAAAGAAGGTGGTGGGGGTGAGGCGTTGCAGCCGCAGGAGCAGACTCATCAGGTGGGCCGCAGCCACCCCCGTATAGCGATGGGCATCAGCGAGGAAGACCAACTGCAAGCGCGACCAGAAGCCATACCAGGCGCGATCATGGTAGCGCAGCATACGTTCATGGAGCGCGGTAGGAGTGGCAACAACCAAGCGGGCATGGAACGCGGTGCGCAGATATTCACCCTGCACGGCTGCAACCGGCAGGGGAGGAGTAAGTGTTGCCGTCAGGCGTTGCAATTCAGCCAGATGGAGATCGGCTGCTGCCGCATCAGGAACGAGCAGCAGTGCTGTTGCAGGCTGCTCACCATGCAACAACTCCAGCGCCAAAAGGTGCAGAGTCTGGCGCAGATCGAGGCCACCCCCAACAAGGAGAAACGGCTCACCCCGGCGCAGCGCCGAGAGCGAGAGCGACTGGTGTTGGCGAAAGGGCTGCCCAGTCAGCGCGATCCATGCCTGAGCCAATCGCTGATTGATCGGTAAGTGGCTAATGCGCGTACCGGGGCGCTGGGGCAGGTAACGCAGCGCCAAGAGCGGGTTGATCTCACCCCGACTGCGCTGCCGTGCTAGGTTGTGGAGCACCTCAAGGATATCGGTAGCCATAGCTGATCGTTTGCGCAGATCCCCAGGTATGGGTAGGGGTTTATTGTAGCACAATGCCTATGTTATACTAATCGAGCATAACCATCATACAGACTAAACGTAGGGGCAATTCCCATGATGCACAGCCGAGAGATCAGCGTCCATGGATACCGATTACACTACCTGGAAGCCGGAAGTGGCCCGACAGTACTGCTACTCCACGGCTTTGGGCGCTCGGCTGAGGATTGGCGCCAGACGGGTGAGGTGTTGGCTCAGGCCGGTTATCGCGCTCTAGCCTTCGATTGCCTCGGCTTTGGACGCTCGGATAAACCGGGGGATGCGCCCTATTCATTGGATCTGATCTCTGGGTTATATCTTGCGGCACTCAACGCGCTCGGTGTTGATAGTTTTACGATTGTGGCGCACTCGATGGGCGGGAAGTATGCGCTGGCAACCGCTCTGATCTACCCGCAGCGGGTAAATGGGCTCTTCTTGGTTGATCCAGACGGCTTTGGGGAACCCGCACCGATGAACCGGGTGGGTAAGATCCCACCGCTCTGCTGGTCTATCCTGTGGCTTTCTGGCCAACCGCCCCTGGTGCGGGCAATGATGGGTGCTGCGTTTGATAACCCGGACGAGTTTGTGACCGAGGAGTTTGTGAAGCTGTCGGGCGATGCCTTCTTGGGCTGGGACAACCGGCGCGCCCTAACGGCGATTAGCCAACGCTACGATGCGACCGATCTCGCTCTGACGGGGATGCGGGCACGCTTGTCTGAGCTACGCATACCGGTGCTGATGATCTGGGGTGAGGGCGACCAGATCTTCCCGGTGAGTCAGGCGCATATCGCGGCGTCCGAGATCCCCAATACGCACCTGGTCATCTTCCCCCACTGTGGCCACTTCCCCCAAATCGAGAAGGCGCGCCAGTTGCAGGGGCTGTTACTCGGCTTTTTGGCCGGGTTGCCGTAACCGCAAGAGACAGGGCATGTGCAAAGTCATTGGGGCTGCATACTCAACACATACAGGCTCTGTCCGTGCCAGATCCCGACCACTTCAACGGTACCAAAGTGGGTGTTACCACTGGCCTGTAGTTGCTCCAGTAGCGCCCCGCGCTCAATCGGGCCACTCAGCTTGATCTGCTGCGCACTAGCATCAGGAACGCCACCCACCCCTAGGCTCTCAACGAGGAGTGCCGAGGATTCGCTGATGAGGATCTGGGCCTGGATACGTACCGGCTTATTCATATATCTACCGGGAGCAGCCAGCAGTTGCTCAATACTCAGATCGTTGATCTTCAGGGCTTGAATGTGGAACTGCTCCAATTGGTGGGGGTAGGCAGCATCAGGGCCATAGCTGCCGGGCGCACTGAGTACCCCATCCACCTGGACGAGTTGCAACATCCCATTGGAGATGAGTCGCAGTCCGGGCAACCAGAGTGTGCCCGCATCCTCAATCGCTTGCGGTTCACCATGAGCAAAGCTCAGCCCGCCTATAAGAGCAGCCCCACCCTCCATAGGAACGAGATACCCTATCGTCTCTATCGTCTCTTTTGGAGGACGATCAAGCGCCTCAGCCAGACCGGGCATGGTCGGCTGGGAGAGCGAGGTGTTGCTTGTGATGCCCGGTATAGGGCCACAACCCACAAGCCCGATAAGAATGAGTAGAGCAAAAAACCAGCGCATGAGCCTATTTTACCACGTATCTGGTAGGCTGAGACAGCGGCCTGATAGGTTTTGAGAGCTTTTTTGAGGCTTTGGAAGGCGATGCTGTGCTAAAATCCTTCGCAAGTGTCCGAGCGGTACGTCACCAAATCTTGTTTAAGGACTGATGGAGGATAGTCATACACTATGGGCACCAAGAATTCCCGGCTGCAAGGGTTCTACCAGCTCAACCCCTTTGAGCGGCTCCAGATGGTCAAGTCGTTCGACGGCCTGGTCGATGAAGACCTGAAGGCGCTACACGGTGGACATGGCGTGCTTTCGATTGAACGCGCTGACAAGATGATTGAGAATGTGGTCGGCACATACAATCTGCCGCTGGGGATTGCGACCAACTTCCGTATTAACAATCAGGATTACCTGATCCCGATGGTGGTTGAGGAACCATCCATTGTGGCTGGAGCCAGCTACGCTGCACGTATGGTACGGGCGGGTGGCGGCTTCAGTACGGACAGCACCGATCCGCTGATGATCGGACAGGTACAGTTGGTGCATGTTGCTGCCCCGCATAGCGTTCGTCACGATATTCTGGCTCGTAAGCAGCAGATTCTCGATCTCGCCAATGCCCAGAGCCGCTCCCTGATTACGTTGGGTGGCGGGGCGAAGGATGTCGAGGTACATATTTTCCCCACTAGCCCCATGGGGCCGATGGTGGTGGTTCACCTGGTTGTGGATTGCCGCGATGCGATGGGGGCTAATGCCATCAATAGTATGTGTGAGGCGGTTGCGCCGTTGTTGGAGGAGATCTCCGGCGGGCGTGCCTACCTGCGCATTCTCTCGAACCTCAGCGACCGCCGCCTCGCCCGCGCCCGCTGTGTGGTGCCGGTCTCTGCGCTGGAGCGCGATGGTCTCTCCGGTGAGGAGGTGGCCGAGGGGATTATGTGGGCCTATGCGTTTGCGGCGGTTGATCCCTACCGCGCCACAACCCATAACAAGGGCATCATGAACGGCATTGACCCGGTGATCGTTGCGACCGGCAACGATTGGCGGGCGATTGAGGCCGGTGCCCACGCCTATGCCGCGCGCAGTGGTACCTATACCTCGCTTAGTACCTGGGAGCGCGATGCTGATGGCAATCTGGTGGGAACACTAGAGATGCCCATGGCGGTCGGGATTGTTGGTGGTGCCACCAAGGTACACCCGGCAGCCCAGACGGCGATCAAGCTGCTGCACGTCACTTCCGCCAACCACCTAGCCGAGATCTGTGTCTGTGCCGGTCTGGCCTCCAACTTGGCCGCGATGCGTGCCCTGGCCACCGAGGGCATTCAGCAGGGCCACATGGGCCTGCACGCCCGCCAGATCGCTATGGCGGCCGGTGCCCACGGCCATCTGGTAGATGAGGTCGCTCGCCGTATGGTGCAGGAGCGCAATATCAAGCCTGCCCGTGCCGAAGAGTTGGTTGCTGAGTTGCATCACTAACGTCATTCCCCACGTCTTTAATCCCTAATTGACCCTCCTGGGAGCGCGGGCATCTCGCCCGCACTTCCAGGGTTATTCGCAGTGCCTTTGAATGAGCTTATTTCAAACAATAGCTTGCATCTGCAAGCTGGTGTTTGCTATACCCTTGATTCCCTGCCTTGGGTGCTCGTATCGTAGCGCCTAGCTTGCTCATACCCGTCAATTGGTTCACAACCCAGAAGGAGATGCCGCATGATGAAGCCGAATCGCCCTGTCGGCCTGATTGGCTATGGGGTGTATGTGCCGCGCTACCGGATCGCCGCGAAGGAGATCGCACGCATCTGGACGGATGGCCACGGGCCGGTACCGGTGGAGGCGAAGAGTGTCCCCGGCCCGGATGAGGATACGGTGACGATGTCTATTGAGGCGGCGCGTGGTGCGCTTGCCCGTGCAGGAATCCGTGCCGAGCAGCTCGGTGCGGTCTGGATTGGTTCCGAGAGCCATCCGTATAGTGTCAAGCCCTCCGGTACGATTGTGGCCGAGGCGTTGGGGGCTTCGCCCTGGATCAGTTCGGGTGACTGGGAGTTTGCGTGTAAGGCCGGAACCGAGGCGCTTACTGCGGGTATGGCGATGGTGGGTAGCGGCATGGCCGAGTATGTGATGGCGATTGGAGCCGATACGGCCCAGAGTCGTCCCGGTGATGCGTTGGAATATACCGCTTCGGCAGGGGCGGCGGCATTGCTGGTTGGTCCGGCTGATCAGGCCCTGGCAACCATTGATGCGACCGTCTCTTTTGTGACTGATACGCCCGATTTCTTCCGCCGCGCTGAACGCCCTTACCCTAGCCACGGCAATCGTTTTACGGGTGAGCCGGCCTATTTCCGCACCATCCAATCGGCGGCAAAGCGGCTGCTTGACGACATGGGGCGCACGGCGTCCGATTTCACCTATGCGGTCTTCCACCAGCCCAATGCGAAGTTCCCCCAGGCGGTGGCGAAGCGGCTTGGCTTTAGTGACGCGCAGATCGCGCCTGGGCTGCTCTCGCCCCAGATCGGCAACACCTATTCGGGGGCGGCGCTCTCTGGTCTCTGTGCCACGCTGGATGTGGCGCAACCCGGTGATACGATCTTTGTCACCTCCTATGGTAGTGGAGCAGGCTCGGACGCCTACGCCCTCACCGTCACCGAGGCGCTGCTCGAACGCCGCGAACGCGCCCCGCTGGCGGCTGCGTACCTGGCTCGGTCGGTCTTTATTGATTATGCCGTCTACGCCAAGTGGGTCGGTAAACTGGTGATGGGGTAAACGAAGATGAACAAGACATCTACCAATGCCTATATCATTGGGGCGGGAGCCACGCAGGTAGGCGAGCACTTTGTGCGTAGCCTGGCCGATCTGGCGAGTGAGGCGGTGCGTAGCGCATTTGCGCAGGTATCCGAACTCGATGCGCGCCATGTCGGGATGGTCTATGTGGCCAATGCGCTGGGAGAGACGATGGCCAGCCAGAGCCAACTCGGCCCCTTCCTGGCGGCCTCGGTGGGGTTGGCGGGAGTGCCCGCGTTGCGCATCGAAGCGGCAGGGGCGAGCGGTGGGGTTGCGCTACACCAAGCGGTACAGGCGGTGCAGGCGGGGGCGTGCTCCATCGCCGTGGTGATCGGGGCGGAGAAGGTGACGGATCGCCTGGATGCGCCGCTGGAGGCGGGGTTGGCGCTGGCCGCCGACGCGGAGGCCGAGGGTATCCACGGGATTACGCTGACCAGCCAGTGGGCCTTGCTGATGCGGCGCTATATGTACGAACACGACTATGCGATGGAGGCATTTGCCCCCTTCCCGGTGAATGCGCATGCCAATGCGGCCAAGAATGGGCAGGCGTTGTACCGCTTCGCGATCAGTGCCGACAAGTACCGCAAGGCGATGCCGATTGCCTCACCACTGAATATGCTCGATTGTTCAACCGTGGCTGATGGTGCAGCAGCAGTGATCGTCGCCTCCGAGGCGATTGCGCGTGAACTCCCCGGCTCGCGTATCCGTATCGCGGGTAGCTCGGTCGCTACCGACATCCCCGCACTCGGATCACGCCGCGATCCGCTCGATCTGGTGGCGGCGCGTAACAGTGCTCAGGCTGCGCTCTCCCAGGCTCAACTCAGTCTGCAAGATGTCCAGGTGCTCGAACTCAGTGACCCGCACGGGATTGCGGCGGTGCTGGCGCTCGAATCTATGGGCTTCTACGAGCGTGGCACTGCCCCGCGTGAGGCCGCCGATGGCGCGATCAGCCCGACCGGGCGCACGCCACTGGCAACTGCGGGCGGCTACAAGGCGCGGGGTGATGTGGGCGGAGCGAGTGGCATCTACCAGGTGGTGGAGTTGGTGCGCCAGTTGAGCGGCAAGGCCGGACCGAGCCAGGTGGATGGGGCGCGGGTGGCGCTGGCCCAGGTGCTCGGTGGGGTGGGGGTGACGGCGGCAACGACGGTGCTGGTAGGGGAAGATTAGCAATTCTAGGAGATAGAGAGACATATGGACATCGCACGACACTGGCGAGGCCACCCGGCTCGTTACCGGCTCCAAGGCGAACGCAACCGGATTACGGGTGAAGTACGGGTTCCACCACAACCATTGGCATTGGGGGAGGCTCCCGATACATGGGAACCGCTGAAACTGAGTGGGCGCGGTGAGATCTACAGCTATAGTATGCTGCGCCAAGTGCCCGAAGGGTATGAACCCTTTGCGCCCTACCCGATTGCCCTGGTGCGTCTGGCCGAAGGTGCGCTGATCACCGCCCAACTCACCGATTGTGCCGAGTCGGATCTGGAGATCGGCATGCCGGTTGAGATGGTGACGCGCCAACTGGTAGATACGGGTGCGGATGGGGTGTTGGTGTATGGGTATAAATTCCGGCCAGTGGTACAATAGGTGGTAGTGTACCGCCGTGTAGGGATGGGATACACACCCGGTGGGGGTTCGGGGGCGGCGTAGCCGCATTGGCGTTCGGTTAAGGAATGCCGCATAAGGTAGCACCGGCTTCTAGCCGGTCACGATGCGCCGCCGACCGGCTGGAAGCCGGTGCTACCTTCAGGCTTAACCGAATGCCTATGCGGCGTAGCCGCCCCCGAAGATCTTTTTTTGGTGGTGTTTGGCGGCTGCGCCGCCAAACACCACCAAAAATCGGGACTTGGTACACTCCCATCCCTATAACTTGATACCATTGGACACCCATGAAGCGAATACCTACGATCATCCTCGGTCTCCTCCTTCTTCTCCTTACTGCGTGTAGTAACACTACCCCAAGTGTGACCACCCCAACACCAGGTGCTGCGAGTGGCACACAGATGCCCTCGCCACTCTACGTGCTGGACAACGGCCAGATTGCGCGCATCGAGCGTGACGGCATCACCCGTGCGCTAGTGACATCGGAGAGCATCGAGGTGCAGGGCTTTCCACCGGTGGCGACCTTTGGGATCTCGGCGCAAGGCAACCTGGCCTTTGTCGTGGGTGATTTGAAGGCGGATCGGCTCGTGTTGATCGGGCCAAAGGGTGAAGATCGCCGCATTCTCTACGAAGTTGCAGGGCATGAGCTAAGTGATATTGTCTGGTCGCCCGATGGCAGCCAGATCTACCTGCGCTTACTGAACAACCTCGATCCGCCCGACATTCCGAGTGGCATCTACCGGATGCAGGTTGCAGATAGCAGCCTCGAACTGCTACTCACAGATGATCCGTTGCCCAACGCCGAGAATGTCATGCAAATGGCGCGTGAGTACCATCCCTTCCTGATCGCACCTGATAATAGCCGCTTGCTAGTGGAGATTGATGATCTCACCCAGAATCGGTGTAGCCTGGGACTCTTACCAAGCGATGGTGGAGCATTCATGCCACTGAATCCCCCGGATGGGCTATCCATCTACTGTGGTGATGCTAACTGGCGGGCAGATGCGAGCAGCGTTGCGCTGTTGGCTGGAGATGGAGCAGGGCCGCAGTTATGGGAGGCGGATGCAGCGAGTGGGGAGATGCGCGCATTGGCGACAACGAACGTGCTGGCGCGAGCGCCGATCTGGATGGCTGATGGGGGGCTACGTTTCATCTGGGCATCCCGCGAGGGTGGGCAGGGCAAGTTACAGTTTGCCTTAGCGCAGCTTGAGGAGGGGCAGAATAGCCCGGCCATGCTCGCTCCGATCTTCCGCGAACCGCTGGGGCAGGTATTGTGGGCGGCGGATGGGAGCGGGGCGGTGGTGGTGGTTGCGCCAGAGGGGGAGGTGGTGGATCTGCGCTGGATGCCGGTGCAGGGTGAAGTGGTGGCATTACCCAACACGAAGCAGCGGATTGGTGATATTGCCTGGGGGCCAGTGGAGTAGGTACAGTAGCACCGGCTTCCAGCCGGTTACAAGGCACCACCGACCGGCTGGAAGCCGGTGCTACGTTAGAAGTGTGAACAGGAACGCTACGAGGAGCCAAGCGGTGGCGGGAATCATCCTCTACATCATCACCTTGGGCTTAGAGTTGCTCAGCGTTGTAGTGCGCTTTGCCCTCGTGAGTGGCCTCGTAAGCCTGATGGCGGGAGTCCAGATTGGGGTAGGAGCGGGTCTTCTGGCCGGGCTTGGCCCACTGATCTACTCGTTACTGGTGTTGGCGGGCATTCCGAGTGGCCACATCCTGATTCGGCGTAGCCTGGATGCCCGCCCCCTGACCCGTTATGAGCAGCAACAACTTGCTACTGCGCTCGCACCAATACAGGATCGAGGCATCCCCTTCCCTACGCACGTCTTTGCGTTGGATGAGAAGGGGCTGAATGCGGCGATCTCTGGGCGTACCCTCTACATCCATCGTGAACTCTTTACCAGCCGCTACTTGGCCGGTGTGATTGCGCATGAACTGGGACACTACACCACCCTGGATGGGCGGCTCATGCTGGCGATTCGGACACTAACCATACCAGGTGGCTTTGTTATTGCCGCGTTTCTGCTGCATCTGCTGCGCTGGTTGGCCCATGCCGTGGCGTGGTTACTAGGAGGGCTGCTGGTGCTCATCTTCCTCCTGCTGCGGGTAAACCTGAGTTGGATCATTGGCTGGCTATTTGGGGTGAGTGTGCAGATCCTTCGCATGCTGATCATCTTTGCGGTGGGCGGGGTTGGCTCGGCACTGCTCGGTTCGGCATGGCGAGCCTACTTCGTCGAACGTGAATATGCAGCCGATACATTTGCGGCTTCCTTGGGCTATGCCTATGATCTGATAGAGTTCTTTGAGACTGAGGTGCTGAGTGATGTGGTGATCCCTTGGTATGAACAGCCTACCCATCCCTCAACAACACGCCGGATTGCCAACCTTGAAGCTGTGGCAGTGGAGTTTCCACAACTGCGTGCCATGCCATCCACTGCGAAACGGTCGCGTCGCCCCCCAACGACCGAGCCACTCATTGCTGCGCATGCTCCTTCTTCAACACACCAATCTTGGCCGTTCATTATTGGTACTATTGCGCTGGTAGTGGCAATGCTACTCGCATTCAGCTTCTTTATGCCAATGTTTCAGACACCTATGCAGGATAGATACCAACCCACACCCGGCCCAACTCCAACGCTAGGCGTGCCAACCAAAAGTTAAAATGAAAAAACTGTTAACTAACGAAGGTGTGTCGTATCGTATTGGAATGAAAAAGTTGTAGTACGATAGAGTATCTTATTGGTACAATGTGTGTCCTACTCACGGAAGGTGCATGGTATGAGTATCATTCCCCCTACAACGATACCGGAGCAGGAGCGGGAGGAATCCATGCCGCAACCTGATTATCGTGTGCTACGTGAGGCGTTAATAACTGCCTACGAGGGGCAGTGTGCGATCACCGGCTGCGCCGTTGTAGAGGCGCTGGATGTGACCTTGATTGATCCCAAAGCTCCCGCCGAGACGAGTAATGCACTGTTACTGCGTGCCGATCTCTGCCGCCTCTTTCGTGCTGGCCTGATTGCGGTTGATGCGATTAGCCTGAAGGTTGCGGTAGCAGCCGATGTGGCCAGCGCAGCCGATTATGCAGGTCTACATGAAAAGACGTTGCGGCAGCCAGCCCGTATGTCAATGCGCTGTAGTCGGCAGTTGCTCGATGCCCACTACCGACGCTTCAACCTGCGCCAGATGGCCACTCGTTCGGCAGCAGAAAACCCCGCACTGCCGGTTCAGACGCTCTCTCCGATCCAACGGCTGAGCATTTCGGTCAAGAGTTGGGTGAATAGTATTGCCTATAGCCGTGATGGCCACTTTTTGGCCACGGGATCGTGGGATGGGGTGGCGCGTATTTGGCGTGCCGCGGATGGCTACCTGCTGCATACGCTCCAAGCCGATTTGGGTGAAGTGAATAGTGTCGCCTTTAGCCCGGATGGGCGGGTACTGGCAGCGGCAGGCCGCAATCAGGTGGTGCAGGCATGGCGAGTAGGTGATGGCGCACCACTCTACCGTCTCCAAGGGCCGGGGGGGCATAGCGGCGCAGTCTTTAGCGTTGCGTTTAGCCCTGATGGTATGTATCTGGTGAGTGGCAGTTGGGATCATACGGTCTGTCTCTGGAACCTGCTAGATAAGCAGCCTGTCCGTCGCTTTAGCGAGCATGCCGGG
>RRYU01023016.1_pt1 | contig 22770 bp, 18 predicted proteins | sample 2162651 | NCBI WGS metagenome assembly RRYU01 (sample SAMN10267283, study PRJNA491782) | microbial mat metagenome | isolation source: biomat in the production well | place: Japan: Minami-Kanto gas field, natural gas well KTG3 | collected 2017-06 | reverse complement strand
ATTGGGGGTATTGAAATTCCTGCAGGCAGTCGTACGACCATTGATCTGCCGATGGCAAGGCTTTATACCCATACAGAAGTCACCCTCCCGGTCCATATCATCCACGGTCGCCAGGCCGGTCCGACCCTTTTTGTCAGTTCAACAATTCATGGTGATGAGATTAATGGCGTTGAAATTGTCCGTAAACTCTTAAAGAGTCGGTCACTTTCACGCCTGAAGGGCACTCTCCTCGCCATTCCGGTCGTTAACCCCTTCGGCTTTATTCAGCGCACGCGCTACCTGCCAGATCGCCGCGACCTGAATCGCTCCTTCCCCGGGTCCCAATCCGGTTCTCTGGCTGGCCGACTCGCCCATCTTTTTATGGATCAGATCGTCAGTCGCTGCAGTCACGGCATTGACCTGCATACCGGGTCAAATCATCGCAGTAATCTTCCCCAGATCCGCGCCGATCTTACCAACACGGAAACAGCTCGACTAGCAAATGCGTTTGGCGCGCCGATGGTCATCCACTCAGAAGTTCGCGATGGCTCCCTGCGCGAAGCGGTCGCCGCTCGCGGCCTTCCAATTCTGCTGTACGAAGCAGGTGAAGCACTCTACTTTAATCCATCAGCGATCAAGACCGGTACGCGCGGCATCCTCAACGTCATGCGCGCAATCGGCATGCTCCCACCGACACGCAAAAAACCTGCTCAGGAACCAATTCGCTGCTACAAAACACATTGGGTCCGTGCCACCATGAGCGGTGTTTTCGAAAAACGCGTTACTTTGGGTAGCCTGGTTCACAAAGGCGATCTGCTCGGCATCATGAGTGATCCATTGGGCGATGATACAGAAAAACTCTTCGCTCCCATGACCGGAGTCGTCATCGGTCAGCTTAACCTGCCCCTGACCTATGAGGGTGATGCTTTAATGCATATTGCACGGGTAAAGGACACTGAGGAAGCGGAGGAAACTCTTGACGGCTATAATTCAGAATTGACAGAAGAGGATTACGGACTGGAACGATAAACCTCGATTTTCAGAGAAAGGGCTGAAAAATGTTCTCTCTGCAACCTAAACCGATCGGCCTGCCGCCCGGGGCATTGGTTCATACCGGTCTACAGAAAAGTTCAGAGGTCAGCCTGACCCTGATCGACTATGACGCTGAACACCTGCTGGTTAAAGAACAGGTCAGCCTCGAAGACTGCATTCCTCTCAAAGAGACGGACAGCGTCAGCTGGATTAACCTTAGTGGGCTGCATGACATCGATCAGCTGCAAAAACTGGGAGACAGTTTCGATATTCACAATCTTGCGCTGGAGGACGTGCTAAATACAGGGCATCCGCCCAAGTGCGAGGAATTTGAGACCTATGTTCTGCTGATTTTCAAACTCCTTCACATTAATGATCAGACCGGGGGGCTCGAACAGGAACAGATCAGCATGGTGGTCGGACCAAGTTGGCTATTGACCTTCCAGGAAAAACCTGAGGACATTTTCGACCGTCTGCGCGACCGTATAAACCGCGCTAACGGACGCATCCGCCAGCGTGGCACCGACTACCTGGCCTATGCCATTCTCGACTCTGTCGTCGACAGTTACTTTCATGTGCTGGCTCACCTCGGCGAACGCCTCGAAACGATGGAAGCCAAGCTACTGATTGACCCTGACTCCCAGTCGCTGCAGGACATTCACAAGCTACGCCAGGAACTGACCCTGTTGCGCCGCTCGGTCTGGCCGCTGCAAATCGCGATTTCAGAGTTCCAGCAGATCGAGTCGCCGCTCCTGAACGAAGGGACCGCGCCTTTCCTGCGCGACCTGCTAGACCATATCTCCCATGCTGTAGAATCGGTGGAGATGATGCGCGACGGCAGCTCTAACCTACTCGACCTTTACCTCTCCCTGTCCAGCCAGAAAATGAACGAGACGATGAAGGTTCTGACCATCATGGCCTCGATTTTTATCCCGCTCACCTTTATCGCAGGGATCTACGGCATGAACTTTGAAAATATGCCCGAATTAAAACTTGCCTGGGGCTACCCGACCGTCTGGTTTGTGATGATCGGCTGTGCCGTTGGAATGATCTGGTATTTCCGGAGAAAAAAATGGTTCTGATCCGCTTTCTGGCTCTATTTATCCTTCTGCTGATCCCGGTTCACCTCTCCTTCGCAGTCGATCCGCCAGCGACAGCGCCAGCCGAAAAACCGGTCGAAACTGCGCCGGTTCTGAGTGATCTGGGGCCAAAGCGTGCCGAATTCGCAATATTTGTCGAAAAATCTCTTGGCGAGCTGTCGCAACTGGCCGAGCTGAAAAAAGTCTCGGAAAAGTACGAACTTTTGGCGTCCCAGTTGGAAGAAGCACAACAGCAACTGACAGACATGGGCGAGCCAACCGCCTGGTACGTTGACCGGTTGGCTCAGATCAACAACCAGTTTCGCCAATTTCGTAAAGATTTCGAAACCCTGCAGAACAATCTGACAACACGCCAGAGAAAGGTTGAGGAGATTCAGTCGCGCCTCCAGACTGAAAAGACCTTCTGGAGCAAATGGACCCTCACGATCAAAGAACAGAATATAGAGGTGCCGGATAAGTCTGTGCGTCAGGTCAACAAGGATCTGGCTCAGGTCGAGGCCGTCTTGAAAGAATCAGCTACCGTCATCATCGCCCTGCAGGAAAAAATCGGTGGCCGTCAGCAGGATGTCGCCGGTGAGTTGGAGCGTTTTGAAAAGGCTCTCGACCAACTGCGCAAAGAGACCTTTCGCAAGAATGCATACTCCTTTTTCACCCCGCGCTACTACAGCCAGCTGAACACTGAGCTTTGGGAACAGGTCCACAGCGGCCTGACCTCGGCATGGAACTTCGACCCGAACTACTTTCAACGTTTTGGCTGGCTTTTGGGTCTGATGCTTTTTTCCTGCACTGTCCTGACAGGCTTGATTATTCGCTTCCGCAGCTATCTGACTGATGCCGAAGGCTGGCAGTTTTTCCTCTCCCACCCGCTGGCAACCTCCAGCTTCGCGGTGATCGTCGGTTTCTCACCTCTATTCACAGCCCCTCCTGAGCTACTGCATTTCACCCTGCTCTGTTGTGGGGTTATCGCGGTGACCACTCTGGCAGTTCCCCTCACTGAGAATCGTCGCCAGGCGCGCATTCTGGCCCTCGCTGCGCTCCTTCTGCTGCTGACCACCGGCTTCCGCTTGATCGCCTTACCCCAGCCACTCTACCGTCTCTATCTCACCCTGCTATCGCTTGGTATGATTCCGCTCCTGCTCTGGCAGGCGAAGGCATCGCTGCTGCTGCGTGGCCCCCAGGGAGGTCGTTTCTATCGCCTGGTCCTGCGGGTAGCCACGCTCGTTCTGGTTCTCTCACTCATCGCTCAGCTCAGCGGCTATATGAATTTTTCTTTCTGGCTGCTGCAAGCGACCTTCGAAACCGGAATGGTGATCCTCTTCGCGCATATGGCGCTGCGCCTGGGACACGGAGGCATCCAGTTCCTACTGAAGAACAAACACTTGAAGAAGAAAACATTCTTTAAGAAATATGCCCACGAATGTGCGACACGGCTGGAAAAACTGTTGCGCGTTTTAATCATCGTGTATGGAGTCTTCTACCTGCTGCCAGAGTGGCGCGTCTTCGCCTCGGGCAACGATGCCTGGACCTTCTTCGCCGAGGTTTCGGTTTCATTTGGTTCACAGAAGATAACCCTGGCTATGGTCATCCTCTCTGCGGCTTCTCTCTATCTGGCAATGCAGATTTCCTGGCTATTGCAAGCAATGAGTGAAACCCAGGTATTCTATCGTAAATCTGTCGATCGCGGGGTTCGTGACGCGATCAAGAAACTGATTCACTACGCCATGGTCCTGGTCGGCCTGCTCTTCGCCCTGAGTATCCTCGGCATGAAACTACAGAACTTCGTCGTCATCCTCGGCGCCCTTGGGGTCGGAATCGGCTTCGGCCTGCAGGATATTGTCAACAATTTCCTCTCTGGCCTGATCCTGCTTTTTGAACGACCGGTCAAGGTCGGTGACGGAGTTTTGATTGACGGTGAATACGGCACCGTAGCGAAGATTGGCCTGCGATCGACCGTGGTGGAGACCCTCGACCATGCCGAACTTATCGTGCCGAATGCACAAATCATCTCACAAAAGGTCACCAACTGGACCCATTCCACTCGACGCGTCCGCCTCGTCGTCCCTGTCGGTGTTGCCTACGGCAGTGACATCGAAAAAGTCATCACGATCCTTGGCGATGCCGGTAGAAACAATCCAGATATTTTGAAAGAACCCGCGCCATCACCAATCTTTATTGCGTTCGGTGAGAGTTCCCTCGATTTTGAGCTGCGTGTCTGGATTCCAAATGTCGACGCCCGACCACGGGTCAAGAGCGAACTGCTGGTGGATATCGATCAACAATTCCGAAAAGCGGGCGTGGAGATCCCCTTCCCGCAGCGCGATCTTCATTTGCGCAGTGTGGACGGTGTTGTCATGGAACGTATGCTGAAACAGGGCTCCATTGAAGAGCCATAAGGTTCATTGCAAAAGATAAAATTAAGGACACAAAGAACAACCAGGACAAAATCGAACATTTGTGGCTTTTCCATATAAAAGGGGCAAATCATGGCGAGATTTCTACAGAAAAAAGAGGGAACTATAGGTCAGGTTCCTGGAGATCTGGTGTTCATTGGAGAGCAAAAAGTTGCAGAAGCAACCATCAGAGTTATCGATTATGATCAGGAGCAGTTGAGTGATCAGCACCTGCAGGATATCAAGGAGGGGCTGATCTACAAAGACAGGTCAACCGTGACCTGGATCAATATCAACGGCCTGCACGATACCAAACTTATCCGCGAACTGGGGACTGGGTTCGGATTGCATGCGCTGGTGCTGGAGGACATTGTCAACACCGGACAACGTCCACGGATGGAAGAGTATGACGAATATTTATTTTTTGCGCTCAAAATGATGCGCTATGACGAAGAGACCGGTAAAGTTCGCAGCGAACAGCTAAGTATGGTTCTGGGCAAAACCTTTCTGCTGACCTTTCAAGAACAACCAGGGGATGTTTTTGAACCGGTACGTGAGCGAATCCGCAAACAAAGAGGTCGTATTCGCAAGGTCGGTATCGATTATCTGGCATACGCCCTGCTCGATACGATCGTTGACAACTATCTCTTTATCATTGAACGACTGGGGGAACGGATTGAAGAGATAGAAGACAAGATCCTTGATAATCCGTCCCAAGAGGTTCTGGCCAGCATCAACAACTACAAACGAGAAATGAACTACCTGCGCAAAACAATCCGCCCGGCCAGAGAATTCATCCTGCACCTGAGCCGGCTCGATTCCGATCTGCTCCAGGAGAAGACCCTGCCGTTCTTGAAAGACCTACTCGATCTTTCCAACCAGGCGGTCGACGTCATCGATTCCTACCGTGACATGCTGTCCGATCATCTGAATATCTACAATACCCAGATCAGTAACCGGCTCAATGAGATTATGAAAGTACTGACCATCTTTTCCGCAATCTTTATCCCGCTTACCTTTATCGCTGGTATCTACGGGACTAACTTCGAAAATGTTCCAGAATTACATTTTCGCTACAGTTATTTCATAATGTGGGGGGTTATGATCGTGGTTGCCGGATTCATGCTGCGCTTTTTCCGCCGCAAATGTTGGCTCTAAGTTTAGCCAGGAGTTGCAGGACAGTGATTTTACCCGTAGTGCAAACTGATCGAATAACATCAAAATAAGAACACGGAAAAACATTACTTTTTAAGCGACCAAAAGTTATTCCTGGCCTCTGGCTATTTAATTTATAATCTGAAACACATTAGGTAGTCTTGTTTGACGAAACAAGTGTTTGAGATAGCCTTGATATCAAGTTTTTTATGTTAACCCAATTTATATTTGGACTAAAAATCTATCTACGGAGTGTTAATGAAAATTAAATTGTCGCTCGGCTTTGCAGTCGTGTTACTGATCATCATATTCACCCTGCAAAATATAGAAGTCGTCAGTATTCGATTCTTATTCTGGGAACTATCAGTTTCGCGAGTCCTCTTGATATTTATAATTTTCTCTTCCGGGCTGTTTGGTGGTTACTTACTTCGGTCATTGACTAAAAGCCGCGGAAACAAACGAGATACGATCAACTCCGAACCCTGATAAAGAAGGATTTATGACAAAAGAGCCACAGCTTGAAATCCGGGATATGACGATCGATGACCTGGCAGCAGTCTTTCATCTTGGAGAGACACTCTTTACCTCAGAGTTTTCACAAAGTATGTACCGGACTTGGGATGAGTACGAAATCACCAGCCTGTTTAACACTGAAACGGAACTCTGTCTGGTCGCTGAATGGCAGGACGAAGTGGTCGGCTTTGCGCTGGGAACAACAGTCGAGAAACAAAATTCCGCCTGGAAATATGGCTACCTGGTCTGGATCGGGGTGAAACCCGGGCTGCAACAGGGCGGCACCGGGCAACTGCTGTTCGCCGAAATCCGGCAGCGTATGATCGAACAGGGTGTGCGTATGATCGTGATCGATACCGATGCCGACAACGAATCGGGAATAAAATTCTTTAAAAAGCTCGGTTTCGACAAAATGCAGCAGCATGTTTACATGACCCTCAATCTGTCGAAACCGAGGAAGAAAAGGAAATCCCGCCCGTGATCAATCGACTTGAACGCGTCTGGAATACGATCGACCCACAACGCCTGCAGCAAACCCTGATGGAGATGATCGATATCTATTCCCCTTCGGGCAAGGAAGAGGACATCCAGCTATATCTTGAAGAGCGCCTCTCCGTAAGCGGGGTTCCGGTCATCCGTCAGGAGGTCGAGGAAGAACGTTATAACCTGCTCAGTACCATGGGGGCCGGGACACCATCACTCTATCTGGTCGGCCACGTGGATACAGTGACGGCCTGGGATCTTGATGAATACGCCGCCAGCGAAGAATGGGGTGTTATTCGTGGGCTGGGTGCGGCTGATATGAAAGGTGGCTGCGCGGCGATGGTCGAAGCCTGGTTGGCGTTGGCCTCCCTCCCTGAAGATGAGCGGCCTTCCCTTGGCCTGTTACTGGTGGTCGGTGAAGAGGAAAATGGCGATGGTAGCGCGCGCTTTCTGGAAGACTGCCAGCCTGAGTGGGCCATCATCGGGGAGCCGACCTCGATGCTGCCGGCGTTTAATCACTACGGCTACATGGAGATTGCCCTCACCACCCGCGGGCGACGCATTCACTCATCACTACCAGAACTTGGACACAACGCCATTGAATCAATGCTGCGAGTTCTGCTGTTGCTGGAACGGATTCCGCTGTTCAACAAAGAAGAGACTCAGCTTATTTATTCGATTCGCGAAATGAGCTCATCACGCGCCGGATTTGTCGTGCCAGAACGATGTGATGCCTGGATCGATCTGCACCTCTCACCACGGCTCGACCCGGCAGTAGTACGGCGTGCAATCGACAAAATTCTCACCAAGGCCAGGCGAACAATTTCAGGGCTGGACCTTGATACCGAGTTTGCATTTGAAGCCAGTGGCTACCAGCTGGATATGCAGAACGGAATTATCGAACTACTTGAAGAGATCTACCCGCGCCTTAATCTGCCGCTCGACTTTGTTCCCTTCCGCTCACACTCCGATGGCAACCTGTTTTATCAGGCCGGCTGCCAGCCGCTGATTCTCGGGCCCGGCTCACTTGAGACGGCACACACCGCAGATGAGCAGACCAGCTTTGCTGAAGTTGAAGCAGCAGCTAGAGTTTATGCCGCGCTGGCGCTGGGATTCAGAGAGACAGTACCCGAGGTTGAATAATCCACTATTTACGAAGCCAATGTTTTTTTTAGAATCGCCCGGGCTCTCGGCATCAAACACAATTTAAAGACGCTGTAAAACCAGAGATGCAAAGCTGAGGACAAAGAAGAAGCCACACATATCGGTCACAGTTGTCAGTAAGGGGCCTGAGACCAGGGCTGGATCCATCTTCAGGCGTTTGAGTAACAGGGGGAGCAGGCCCCCCAGGGAGACGGCAACAACCGTGTTGGCCGCCAGAGAGCCGCCGACCACCAGCCCGAGCCAGGCGTTCCCCTGCCAGAAAAAGGCGACTCCGCCGAGCAGCAGACCTAGTGCAAGTCCGTTTATCACTCCAAGACTGGCCTCTTTGCCCAGCACCCGCAGCAACTCCGTTGGTCTAAGCAGCCCGAGAGAGAGCTCGCGCATACTGACTGCTACAGCCTGATTCCCACTGCAACCACTCATATCACTGACCATCGGTAGAAATACCGCCAGAGTTATTGCTGCTGCCAAGGTATCTTGATAGAGAGCGATAACACTGGCCGCAATGATATTAAGGACTATGTTCAGACTCAACCAGGAAAGCCGACGGCCCGCGCGATTATAAAGCGGCATTGAGCGAAACTCTTCCCCGCCGATAATCCCGCTGAGACCGAGAAATTGCTGAATCGATTCTTCCTGTTCCGCCTCGTCAACCGACTCGGGGAGCAGAACGCCGAGTAACCGGTCTTCAGCGTCAACAACAGGCACACCAAAGAAGTCATGTTCTGCAAAAAATTCACGCATCTCATCCATTTTGGCAGCAACCGGCAAGCGTAAAGGATTATCGATCATCACCTGTTCGAGGGTTTTCGTGCGCGCCGGGAAGAGCAGATCATGCATACGTAAAACACCACAGAGTTTTTTCTCTTCATCGGTCACATAGAAATACTGAACATGGTAGTCAGCATACTCCTCGCGGTTATCCTGAAGTTCATCGAGGACCGCTTTTATGGTCATCCCGGCAGAAAAAGAGAGAAACTCGGAAATCATCATTCCGCCGGCGGTGTCGGCCGGATAGGCCATAAATTGACGGGCTTCCAGAGCATCTTCAGCCGTCATATGTGAAAGGATCGCCTCAACCTCGGCCGCATCCATCTCTCCAAGAATATCAACCGTATGGTCGCTACCGAGTTCTTCAAGAATCGCAGCGGCCTGCTTCGGTGGCATCTCCTCGATCAAATCTACGGCCTGAGTATCAGAGATATCTTCGATGACATCGGCCGCATCTTCAGGAGTCAGAAGGCCAAACAATTTCCCCTGAAACTCCTGATTCAAACGAGATATTGTCCGCGCTGTCTCTGCCGCAGTCATATGATCAAGAAAAGCGAGCAACAACTCAGCATCTCCTGTCTCAATCAGCTGAGTCAGATAATCCCAGGGTCGTTCTTCAATCTGCTGCAGATCGGACTGTTGAAAATCCATGAATTTGATCCTGACGAGAGAGGAAAGTAAAAATATGTGACATCACAGGTCGATTAGAGAGGATAATGAAAAAAAATCGCCGCGGCTAGTTAAGAACCAGTATATTCTGACATAAGTTCTGGTCAGGCCGTATTGAGGTGCCGATCTTTCAGAAATATCTCAAATATTCTAACTGGTTCGATTCGTCATAAGAAGCTTGCTGAATTATTGCAGAATTTTTATTTAAAGCACATACTGAATGACATCTCCTGGCACCCTTGAACCCTCAGCAATTTGATCTCTTACGAGGACTCAGCTAAAGGACAAAAATGTTTCACATGGTTTGGATCGTACTTCTGGTTGCTGTTGTTACACTGATTTTACTCAACTTCAGTGCCTTTCGACGTAAAATAGAAACACTGAAAGTCCATGGCGCCCTGATCGTGGAATTGGAGCATCTCGCATCTGCCACCTATAAACAAGCCCGGCGGGTTGTCATCCTGGTCGTTGGCTCAACAGTCTTATTAGGCGGCATCGTCATGATTTTCTTACCCGGTCCATCAATTCTGGTGATTCCTCTTGGACTCTCTATTCTAGCCATCGAATTTGCCTGGGCCCGTTTATGGCTACGACGAGTCAAGAAGACAATAACGAAGATCCAGCAGAAACTGCATCTAAAAAAACAGGCGGCGCCGAGTCAGGATAAAAACGATAAATCTCTTGAGATCTAGTTTTTTCGTATTTGAAACCTCCAGCAGTAATTTGCTGCTATTTTCTTCACCCGCGGCCTGATCAACATCGCCCTGTTGTCTGCGCCGGACCTTAAAAGGGTCCGTTTTAAAGGAAAATTCAATGAGTTCAGAACAATGCTGATCCCGGTTCTTGCGATCCTTCTTGGTCTGATTCTGCTGGTCTGGAGTGCGGACCGCTTTGTCGAGGGCTCGGCTGCCGTCGCCGGTCATTTCGGCATGCCCCCTTTGCTGATCGGGATGGTAATTGTCGGCTTTGGAACCTCGGCGCCGGAGATGGTTGTTTCGGCCATTGCTTCCTCCCAGGGAAATCCCGGAATCGCCTTGGGAAATGCCTATGGCTCGAACATTACCAATATTGCCCTGATCATCGGTCTGACTGCCTTGATCAGCCCGATCAAGGTTCATTCTCAGGTGCTGAAAAAAGAATTGCCGATTCTGACCCTGCTGATGGCGCTGGCAGCATGGCAGGTATGGGATGGGCAAATAACACGATTCGAAGCCATTTTCCTGCTCTTGTCTTTTGCAGGGCTGATGAGCTGGACGATCTGGCAGGGGATGCAAAAAACACCCGACGCCCTGGGCCAGGAGATGGAAGAGGTTCTGACGCAACGGACCATGACGACCGGCAAGGCGACATTCTGGCTATTTTGCGGGCTGTTCTTTCTCATTGCCAGTTCCCGCATGCTGGTTTGGGGGGCAGTCGAGATTGCTCATCACTTCGGAGTCAGTGATCTGATTATCGGTCTGACAATCATCGCGATCGGAACCTCCCTCCCCGAATTGGCCGCCTCCCTCATCGCGACGCGCAAAGGGGAGCACGACATTGCCCTGGGAAACGTACTCGGTTCTAACCTGTTCAACACCCTGGCGGTGGTCGGAATCGCCGGAGTCATTCATCCGATGTCAGTCGGCCCGGAGGTATTGTCACGCGATGTGCTCACCATGAGCCTGTTGACCCTCTCCCTGTTCGTCATCTGCTATGGATTCAAAGGGCGCCCCGGCAGGGTGAACCGCATCGAAGGGGGGCTGCTGCTGACGGCATACGTCGGCTATACGCTTCTTCTGCTAAACGGAGTTCTCAACCCTTGAGACTGAGGAAATATAATAAAGTTCGCTCAGACGGCCTCTCTATTAACATGGAGCTCCGATAGAATTTATTATCTGGGTCGGAATTCTGTTCTGCTTCAGGCAGTCAGCTATGTTTTCCGTACCGAAGCTGTTTTTTTTGGCTGATCGTTGCAGGTTGAAAACTGATTTTCCCATATGAGGCATGACTCTCGTAGCTAATTTATTAGATACTGAGACATGAAAAGTCGTCTGTCATTCTTTTGCTGACTGTTTCGATTCCTGAACATAGAGGAATAAACCGCGCACCCTTTTCAGCCTCTTTACCATGATCTTCTTTTCACTCGCTGACAGATTCTCGAACGCCTTTAGCAGCAGGTCACAACGCTTTGTCAACGCTTCCAATTCCGTGACGGAAAGATCCATCGCCTGACGCGATTGTCCGCTCAGCGCGGCGAACTCATCCGCCTGATCTTTATCAAGTGCGCCGGCAGTTCCAACCGTCATCGCCAAAAAAGTAAAGATCAGGATCAACCCCAAGCGGTAAGTATTCATCGACTCATCCCCGGATGACATCTTTCACAAGCATTCATCGGAAATGCCACTTTCATGTGACAGTAACCGCAGAATTCGCCTTTCAAGATTCGATTCATTGAGAAATGTTCTGTTGTCTTCTGCTTGATATTAAACAGGTCGGGGTGGCAGGTATCACAGTCAACCCACTGCAAATGTTCTTTATGCGGAAAGACTGCAGGCGGAATTCGACCCCAAGCGGCTTCAAGCTTCAGCTCTTTGTCATAGGTTGTCTCGGCAGGCGGATCGTTGAGGAAATGACTCGGCTGAACATTCCCCCGTCGCATCATCTCAGACCAATCGATCTGGTTGCCAAATTCATCCGGAGGCAGGTCTTGAGTGAATTCAGCAAAGGCATCGCTGCGGAATCCGAGATCACCATTATGGCAATATGCGCAATTATCCTTGGGCCCGAAGGCCTGCTTGCCATTATGACAGGCACCGCAAAAACGACCATCCTTGATATCTTCGCAACTCACCTCTGTCACACTGACCGCCATATCAAATTCAAGCTCGGTATGGCAAACCCGACAGGTAAAACGGGTTCGGTGAGTCCAATGAGAAAAAGAGACCGGTTTAACGCCATTCTCCGTAGAGCTGCGATCGATCAAAATATTCCCGTACAAAGATGCTGCAGGTAATTCAGGTAAAGAATAGGCAACGGCACCTGCATATTGCCAGCTGAGGGTGCTCACTGCCGTAAGCAGAAGAAAGATTACTGCACCTTTTCGGTATGACATCGCTGGCACCCCTGCAGTGGAAAAGCAACCGATCCATGACATACACCGCAATACTTATTGTCAAAAATCTCAATCATTGAATATTTGGTTGCGCCTTTTTTCACCCCGACAAAGATGTCAGGATGACAGGTTTCACAACCGTTCCAGTCGGTGTGCTTGCGATGGGAGAAGATAATATCCGGCATCCCCTCGACTTTGGCGTTCAAAGCGAAATCTTTCTGAACAAGCAGATCAGGACTCTTGACCGAAATCCCCTCAAGAAAATCTATTGGTTTGATCAGTCCATCGATTTCAGCCTGCTCCCAGTTCACCTTATTGCCGAAGCGATCTTTCGGCAGAGTCTTGGTAAATGCGTAGAAAGCTGATTTTCGCTTTGGATCCTTTGCCGGAAGGTGACAACGCTGACAACGTGCGGCGTCACTCACCTTTTTGGCAGGGTCACAGGATGCAAAAATCGCTTTATCCTGATAGCGGGATTTTCCATTGTGACAACTGCCACAATAATAGCCCTGCATATTATCAGCGGCACTGATTTCTGTCGCATTAGCTTGCATTTCAAAGGCGATATCGACATGACAGAGTCGGCAGGTATATTTACTGCGATGGGTCCAGTGGTCAAAAGCGACTGGCGAAAGACCTGAACTGGTAGAAAAATTGTTGATTACAACACGGCCGTAATCATAAGCACGAGGGCGCTTCTTCTTCACCCCTCCTGCCGCAAAAAGCAGTGAACTTCCACAGAGCAACAACAACAGGACGATAAAAATCCTTTTCATCAGCCTCCTCCTAACCATATTTCATCTAATGAAAAACCTGCACAGATAATAGCCTTATTTGGATTTTTGTCAATTTGTCGTAATTGATGTGGGTATTGTTTTGAGGGGATCTAATCCTCTGGCAAGGAGTTCAACCGCTTTAGTGTTGAAGAGATGCGACAACAACTTTTGGCAGTTTATCTTTTCAGCGCAGCAGATGCAGAGGGTTCTCAAGCGCCTGGCAGATCCAACGCAAAAAGCGCGCTCCATCAGCTCCGTCGATCACCCGATGATCGTAGGTCAGACAGAGTGGCATCATTAACTGGGGAACAAATTCGGTGCCATTCCACACCGGCTGAGTCTCGGCAGAGGCAACTCCGAGAATAGCAACCTGGGGTGCATAAACGATCGGCGTAAATGCTGTGCCTCCAATCCCGCCCAGGTTACTGATTGTAAAGGTTCCAGCTTCAAGTTCAGCGGGGCTGATCTTTCGCTCACGAGCTTTTTCTGCCAATTCATTCAGTTCAGTAGCAATCCTCTCTACCCCCTTCTGGTCAACCTCTCGCAATACCGGCACCAACAGACCATTCGGGGTATCGACGGCGACACCGATATTAATATAATGCTGCAACACCAATTCACGATTGGTCAGATCGAGAACGCTATTAAACTGTGGAAAAATTTTCAGAGCTGCGGCACAGACCTTGACCAATAATGCCGTCATAGTCAGTTTGGTTTCAGGAGTAGCCTTGAGATTGAAATCCTGGCGAAAACCTTCCATTGGACAGATTGCCGCCTTGTCATATTGAGTCACCATCGGAATGGTTGACCAGGCGTAACTCATGGCATCAGCGGTCAATTCACGAACACGGGACAAAGGCTCACGACTGATCTCTCCAAAGCGGCTGAAATCGGGTAATTGTCGCTGGGCGTGCAGACCGGGAAACTCTGCGGGCTGGATACCACCGCCGGTCACGCGTTGCATGGTTTGACAAACAAAATCATTAACATCATCGGCCGAGATGCGTCCCCGGGGCCCGGTTCCCTGAACCTGGTGAATATCAACACCAAGCTCACGAGCCAATCGACGGACCGAAGGCGCCGCAGCGGCAACCTGCTGCTCACCAACCGTATTTTTAGCCGGCGAAAGAGGTTCAGGAGTTACCGGCGCTGTCAATTTCGGCTGAATTTCGGCAGAGGATTTCTTCTCAGTGTCAGTACTTTCGCTTTCGGTATCTTTATCAACTTCAACCGCGGCGACAGGAGTTTCTTCTGCCTGCGGCGCAGCAGCTGGAGCTGAAGTTTCGGTTTCCGCTTCGGCAGTCTCAAGCAACACAATGACGGTCCCAATTTCGACCTTTTCTCCATCACTGACCCGGATTTCGCTGATCGTCCCGGCAAAGGGCGTCGGAATCGCGACCACCGCTTTATCGGTTTCCAGTTCGAGGAGAGTCTGGTCCGCGACGACAGTATCACCAATTGCGACCGACACCGCGACCACAGTCCCGGCGGTCACCCCTTCCGCAACTTCAGGTATCCTGATTTCCTGTTTCATACCAGTCCCTTATCTTTGTGTCCCCTCTCCCTGAGAGAGAGGGTTAGGGTGAGAGGGAAATGCTGGCATCTCCGCACCCTTGAAAACTCTCCCCCCTCATCCGTCCTGCGGCCACCTTCTCCCTCAGGGAGAAGGGCAACAATAGCCCGCACACTCAATCTACATGGGGATTTAATTTCTTCGTATCAATCTTCAAATCCTTGATCGCCTTACCTAACATCGTTTTCGGCAAGGCCCCCTCCTCAACCTGCTGGCTCAAGGCCGCCAGAACGATATAGCGTGCATCGACCTCGAAAAAATCTCGCAGATGAACCCGATCATCGCTGCGGCCAAAGCCATCCGTTCCCAGACAGTGCAAGGGGCCCGGGAACCATTGTGAGATACTGGCAGGCAAAACCTTCATATAATCACTGGCGGCAACGAAACTCCCCTGCTCCTTCGCCAACAGGCTACTGACATAAGGAACCTTGGCTTTCTTATCTGGATGCAGCAGGTTCCAGCGCTCACATTCAACCGCATCGCTGTAAAGCTCCTTGTAACTTGTCACGCTCCAGACATCAGCCGCTACACCATAATCTTCTTCGAGCAGCTTTTGTGCCTTGAGTGCTTCGTTGAGAATTGCGCCGCTACCGAGCAGGTGCACCTGCCCTTTGGCCTTCTTGAGGGTCGACTTGTGGAAACGATACATCCCCCTGAGTATACCTTCACGAATGTGAGCGCCCTTAGGCATCGGTGGCATCAGATAGGTCTCATTCATCACCGTCAGGTAGTAAATCAGGTCCTCCTGATGGCAATACATCCGCGTCAGACCTTCATGAATAATAATCGCCAGCTCATAGGCAAAAGCCGGGTCGTAGGCTTTAACGCGACTCGGGGTCAAAGCCAGCACGTGGCTGTGACCATCCTGATGTTGCAAGCCTTCACCAGCCAGAGTCGTCCGCCCAGCGGTTGCTCCGACCAGAAATCCACGCGCTCGACTATCGCAGGCTTGCCAGATCTGATCTCCAACCCGTTGAAAACCGAACATCGAATAGAAGGTATAGAAGGGTATCGTTTGGACACCATTATTTGAGTAAGCTGTGCCGGCAGCAATAAAACTGGCCATCGAGCCCGCTTCACTCAAGCCCTCTTCAAGGATCGCTCCTTCCGTCTTTTCATTGTAATAGAGCAGGCTCCCCTTATCGACAGGATCGTAGAGCTGCCCGGCATGGCTATAGATGCCTGCTTGACGGAAGAGAGACTCCATCCCGAAGGTTCGTGCTTCATCAGGGACGATCGGTACAATCAGCTTGCCGAATTCCGGGTCATTCAGCAGCTTGGTCAGCAGATGCACATAGGCCATGGTCGTCGCCAGAGGCCGATCTCCAGAGCCTTCAAAATATTCACGGATAATTTCTTCTGTATGGCAGGCGATCGGATAACTTCCATCCTGGCGCATCGGCAGGTGGCCACCCAGTTCGGCCCTGCGCTCTTTGAGATAAACCATTTCCGGGCTATCTTCAGCCGGCTTATAGAAAGGGGTCTCGGCGATCTCCTTGTCACTGATCGGAATATTGAAGCGGGTCCGGAAAGCTTTCAGCTCATCCTCGTTGAGTTTCTTCTGCGCATGGGTAATATTCTTCCCCTCACCGGCCTCACCCAGGCCATAGCCTTTGACGGTGTGGGCGAGGATAAGCGTCGGTGAGCCTTTATGTTCAACCGCTGATTTGAAAGCGGCAAAGACTTTATCCGGGTCATGTCCTCCCCGCGTCAGACGACCGAGTTGCTCATCACTATAACCCTTGACCAGTTCAACCAGTTCTGGATATTTCCCGAAGAAGTGCTCTCGAACATAGGCGCCATTACTGAGGGTGAATCGCTGCATCTCGCCGTCAAGCACTTCATCCATGCGCTGCACCAGTTTGCCCGAACTGTCGGACTCAAGCAGTCGGTCCCAATCATCACCCCAGATCACTTTGATGACATTCCAGCCTGCACCACGGAAGTCGGACTCAAGTTCCTGCATGATCTTGCCATTTCCACGTACCGGACCGTCGAGTCGCTGAAGGTTGCAGTTGATAACAAAAATCAGATTGTCGAGCTTTTCGCGCACGGCGAGGCTGATTGCGCCTTTCGATTCAGGCTCATCCATCTCACCATCACCGAGCATCGCCCAGACCTTACGGCCACTTCGTTTGCGCAGATTACGGTCGACCAGATAATGGTTAAAGCGCGCCTGATAGATGGCGCTGATCGCAGTCAGACCCATGGAGACCGTCGGAAACTCCCAGAAGTTTTTCATCAGGTAAGGATGCGGATAAGAGGACAATCCTCCCTTCCCCGGGCGGAGTTCACGCCGAAAACCTTCAAGATCATCCTCGCTCAGACGCCCCTCCAGGAAGGCACGTGCATAAACCCCTGGCGAAGCGTGCCCTTGAAAATAAACCATGTCTCCAAGGAACTCTTCAGTACGCCCACGCCAGAAATGGTTGAAGCCGATCTCCCATAAGGTGGCGGCCGAGGCGAAAGTAGAGATATGCCCACCAATACCTGAGGATTCCTGATTGGCGCGCACCACCATCGCCATCGCATTCCAGCGGATGATCGACTTGATGCGCCGCTCAATTTCGCGATCACCGGGAAAAACCGGCTGCTGGTCACGTGGAATGGTATTAATATATGGCGTATTGGCGGTAAAAGGGATACTTACCCCCTGCTCCTGAGCACGCACCTGCAGCAGTCGTAAAAGTTGCTGAACCCGTTCGGGGCCTGCCGTCTGCAGCACATAATCGAGGGATTCGCGCCACTCGCGGTTTTCGATATCGATGGGATTTTTCGGAGAAGGAGAATTCGGGTGGGACATAACCTTTGGCTCCTTGGTAAAAGGAAAGATACAGGTAGGTGACAATAATAGTTGTCTATTACTTATAACAGATTTATTGAGTTGCGTGACAGGGGACAAGCAAAATGGCCCAACTGACTTTAATCAGTTGGGCCGATAAGTCCCATCAAACGAGGAGGGTTTTACAGTTGGAGACGGATTGCCGCAACCGGTTCAATTCATCCACTTTATTTTGCCGGATCTGGTTTACCCCCCGCGGAGCATCTGGAGAATCTGGGGATTCTCCTCATCTTCGGCTAAAACCGCATGACAGGTGGTGCAGTCGGAGGGAATGACCTCTCCTTTTTCACTTGCGTGAGATCCATCGTGGCAACGGAAGCACCCGAGATCAAAGTCTTCACCATGGCCAATGTGGTTGACGTAGGTGCCCCACTTAAGGTTCATTTCCGGGAAGACATTCATCGCATAGGCATTTTGGGCCCCAGCAATCGACATCTCCACCTTCGCCGGATCGATAGCGGGATACTGTTCCCTGTACCAGCTGCGCAGATAGGCAGCAATCCCGCTCATGGCAGCGGCCTGAGTCTTGAACTCCTGATTAATGGCGATCAAAGCCTGCTGCTTGATAAAGGGGAGACTTCGGTCGATTGTCCCCCTGGTGAGCTCCTCATTAACCGCAGTGTCAGCTGAGCGATATATATGCGTCGGCCGGTTGAGACAATCGATACAATCCATAGCGCGGTCTTCCAGTTCATCGCCTTTTTCCTCAAGAGTTGCGGCGGCATCCTCGCTGCGGAAGATAACACTGGAGCCATCGGCTTTGTTGAGAGTGACTTCGGGAATAATCAGGCGCTCGGGATCGGCTTTGTAGCTGATGCTGTTCTCCTTTGCCACATGCCAGTGGATCCCAGTGGGTTTGTCGGTCCCACTGCCGGCGGAACCAATCTTCATCAACATGACTGTTTGAAGATGGGTATTTTCTTCATTCTCTTTGTACTGGTCGATAACACTCAACTTATCCCCATGAAATTTGTCGGGCCGATGGCATTCTTCGCAGGTCTCACTGGCAGGACGCAGGCCGTGTACCGGAGTTTGGATCGGCCGTGGATAGGTATCGAGAGCAACCGCAACAAGTTGACGGGTCCCGGAAATTTTGGATTTAGCAAACCAGGTGGCACCCGAACCGATATGGCATTCCACGCAGTTGACCTTGGAGTGAGGAGAATTCTGGTAAGCCGTATACTCCGGAGCCATCACCGTATGGCAGAATTGTCCACAGAAGCTATTTGATTCCAGATAATGATAGCCGCTGTAACCCAAAAGACCAAAAACAACAAAATTAACGCTGGTCAGCAGCACCCCCAGAAAAATCAGTTTACGGACCCTGTTAAAGCGCGTTTCATCTGCAAAGTGACCCTGCAGATAATCCAGGGTGAAGAGACGAACGTCTTCCTTCCCCTTCAAGAAGAACAGCCCGACGAATACCATGATCAACCCGGCAATAAACGCAGGGCCGATGACCATATAAACAAAAGCGCCAAGGTAGGGATTTTTGATATGCGCCCAAGCGTCAAAAATTATCAGTCCGAGCAGAAAAGGGAAGGTCAGCGTAGTGATCATTGCCCCGATCAGTGATACCCGGCTTCTTTCGATCCCATGAAAAAATGATAGGATGATTCCTTTAAACTCAACCATGTTCCGGACTCCTGTCGTGTTACTAGTAAAATTTATGCGTCAATGAAGAAATAGAACTGTTTGGCTTCTGGATGGATATAAGTATGACACTGCATCCTTCAGATAACAGACTTATTTAAAATAACTTAACACCGGGGTTTTCAGCCTGTTAATGTCTATCGAATTTTCCGTCAGAACGCACTATCCCCAGCGCCAGAGCGCAACAACCAGCAATATTGCGACCGCCAGAATCAGATTCAGATATGCGAGAAAGAAGAATTGCTTCTTCGGTCGGTCACCGCTAATGGCACCCGACGCCAGCAGCGAACCGACTTCGGGTAGGCGCATAATACGGTCCTCACCGTGAGGGGCCTGGCCCAGGGCGGCAGTCAGGTCACTTCCGGCCGAATGGCGCTGCATGTGCTGCCCCTTCTTCCACATCGGACTCTGTGTCGCTTCATAGATCTTCCCCTTAAAAGCGAAACAGGCCGGACGTCCTTCTTGTCCGTCACAGAGGAGGAGTTGCTCAGAGGTCATATCCCCAAGTACGATCTCGATGGAGGTTTCCCTCTTTTTTCTCAAACGCGGGCCGACGATAAAAACCGCGATCAAACCCATGGTTGCCATCACTGCAAACAGCCCGATCTTAACCAGTAGCAACTGTCCGAAACGGGTATCGACCAGACCCTGCCAGGAATCAAACCTCAGCCAGGTCAGATACAAACCAGTTACTGCCATGATCGCCATCGACACAAGGCCGACCCGCACCTCGCCGCGGGGCAGACCTTTAGCGGCATACGCCGGTTTGAGAATCAGGTGGACATAGAAAATAGTGCCGAACCAGAAGACGGCGGTGAGCAGATGCAGACTGCCAACCAGCAGACGCAGCGACCGGGCAAAACCGGATGGTGCCACCGGCGTCCCCGCCGCAGCCTGTGCCACAATGAAGGTCTCCCCCTGAGCAGTCAGCTCACCACCTCCTGAAGGATCAAGATGGCAGTAATTGCAATCCTGTCCGGTCTGGGCGGCAAATTCTTCAGTTGCTAATACCGAACCGGCACAACTAAACAAAATCACCACAACAATGATCAAACGCAGCATAAAATTTACCCTCGAAAAACCAGACAATAAATCTTGAAATCCAAGTTTTTGCCTTAGATCAAAGCATTAAATAAAACCACCCACTATGATTGAAACTGAAATACTATCAAACTAAAAGCCATAAGGAGCATATAATGTTTCCAGAAAAGTTAAGCCAGCAAATTATCGAAAATGCACCTGATGCCATTCTGTTTGCCGACAGCAAAGGGCTGATCCAACACTGGAACCATGGAGCAGAGCGCATCTTCGGCTACACCGCCAGCGAAGCGATCGGCCAGTCTCTAGATATTATCATCCCCAAAAACCTGCGCGGGCGCCACTGGGAGGGGTATTATAAAGTTATGGCCAGCGGCGAATCCCGCTACGGCACAGACCTGCTCTCTGTTCCAGCCAGCCATCGCGATGGCCAGCGACTGTCGGTTGATTTCAGTATCGTTATGCTCAAAAATGAGCAGGGAAAAGTCACCGGGATAGCGTCGTTGATGCGCGACATGACGACCCAACGCCAGAAAGAAAAAGAACTCAGGGAGAGGATTGCAGAACTCGAGAGGAAATAAGACGCGGCTTCACAGGGAATTACACCTGAAGTTTTCTTCTGTAGTCAGGGTTTTCCATTGACAGTTGATTGTCGTCTGCCCTAGAAAGAGGGACTGGTCAAGCCTTAGACAGAAACTGGTGGGGGTGGATGGTCATAAAGGCTGCCACAATCCCCAAAATTCCTTTCCTCTCAAGCTCAAGGAGCAACTGTGATACGGGTCATATTCAACCGCAAAGGTGGTGTTGGCAAATCTACAATTTGTTGCAATCTGGCCGCCGTTGCCGCCACTCAAGGTAAGAAAGCGCTGGTTATTGACCTCGATCAACAATCCAACAGCTCCAGTTACCTCGGACATAACGGTGAAGATGATGTGGTAGGCACCGCCGAGTTTTTCGACTCCACTATTAATTACAGTTATAGTGACTTTCAACCCAACGATTTTGTTAGAAAAACGGCATTCGAAAATTTATTTATCATGACTGCCAGCCGGGCTCTGATTGACCTCGAATCGAAACTGGCGTCGCGGCATAAAATCTATAAGCTGAAAGATTTTCTACAAAACCTCGCAAGTATTTATGATGAAATTTATATCGATACGCCTCCGGTCATGAATTTTTATTCCCTGTCTGCCTTGATCGCCAGTGAGCGCTGCCTGATTCCTTTCGACTGTGACGTCTTTTCGCGGGACGCCCTTTATGAGCTGCTAAAAAATATCCAGGAAGTGAAGGAAGACCACAACAGGGATTTGAGTATTGAGGGGATCATCATCAATCAGTTCTCGGCACAGGCGCGCTTGCCACGTGAAGCGGTGGATGAACTGATCAAAGAAAATTTACCCATTTTAAAACCTTACATCTCCAGCTCTGTAAAGATCAGGGAATCGCACCGTGCAGCCAAGCCCATGGTGTACCTGCTTCCCAGGCATAAACTCAGTCAAGAATTTACTGCCCTTTATCAAACCCTGACGGCTTCGAAAACAATGATTTCTTCTGAAGAGCAGGAAGGATCAAAAACTGCCGTTTAGCGGTGAATCCCAACCTTTTATCCTCATCGACGAACAGTAAAAGATTTTACAAATTGGGCCCAGTCTCTAAAAGCCCCTGCCCAAGTGGATCATGATAAACTGACCGAAAGAACCACCGGCGTTGGCAAGCATTTGCATCCAAACCTGATCACAATATTTACTATGCACTCCGGCATCAGTGGGAGACAAATTTTGCAGTTGCATTGCTCTCGCAGCGTCCTTATTGTCGCTACATGAGTCGACCCAATCCCAACATGCACCCTCGCCCTGAAAATACTGCCGTAAGTGTTGGTCTGTTGCTGGAGTTCAAGCGCGTTTCAATCTCTGGTTGGGTCGCGCTGATTTTTACAGGGCTGGTTCTGGGGGGTATTTGGTCCTGGCCATCGGCAGCGCAATGGCTACTGCAGGCAGGCTTGCTCTGGCTACTGGTCGGATACGAGACAAAAAAGTACCTGCCGCTGAACCGTAAAGGGCCTGAAAACCTCCCCTATTCACGACTGGGCCTGGCGAATCAGCTGACAATCCTGCGCGGCGGGTTTATTGCCTGCACCGGAGGGTTCCTGTTTCAACAGTCGCCAGCGGGGGGCCTCGCCTTTGTCCCCGCCGGGCTCTATGCCGTATCCGCCATTATCGATCGGATCGATGGTTTTGCGGCCCGGAAGACGGGCCAGGTCAGCCAGATGGGGATGGAACTGGATACAGTTTTCGATGCCCTGGGGCTGGCGATCGCACCACTGCTTGCCGTCTGGTACGGCAAGATCCACTGGTCCTATCTGCTGGTCAGTTGTGCCTATTACCTGTTCCAATATGGTCAGAGCTACCGACAGAAAAACGGTTTGCCCCTGTTTGCCCTTAAGCCCAAACTTTCGCGGCGCGCCATCGCCGGGTTTCAGATGGGTTTTATTGCCGTTACGTTATTCCCCATGTTTCAGCCACCGGCCACACGAATTGCCGG
>RRYU01003495.1_pt1 | contig 22825 bp, 21 predicted proteins | sample 2162651 | NCBI WGS metagenome assembly RRYU01 (sample SAMN10267283, study PRJNA491782) | microbial mat metagenome | isolation source: biomat in the production well | place: Japan: Minami-Kanto gas field, natural gas well KTG3 | collected 2017-06 | reverse complement strand
GGGGGGGGCTGATTATTGGTTTGTTTATCATTTACCACATTCTGCACTTTACGACTGGTACACTGCATGGCAACTTTATTCCAGGGGCGGTGTACCATAATGTCGTCGCTGGCTTTAGCATCTGGTGGGTGTCAGCGGTGTATATTCTGGCGATGGTTGCCCTCGGCCTGCATATGTTCCATGGGATCTGGAGTATGTTCCAGACGATCGGATGGAATAGTGCTATGTATACTGGCTTCTGGCGTGGCGTAGCCACGGTTCTCACAGCCGTTGTGATTGCCGGTAATATCTCGTTCCCCCTGGCCGTACTCGCTGGCATTGTGCAGCCGGAAACCGCTTTTATCGGCATAGGACTGCTCTTCTAATCACGGTTAGACGTGCTGAGTGTGCCGGTATCGTTGCGTAAACATTGGGAGATAAATGTATGGAAAGCGATACGCAGACAACCAAAGTGGGTGTTCGTCCAGCAACCGAGTTTGCGGATATAACGCTCGACGCGAAAGAGCCCTCCGGCCCAATTGAACAACGCTGGGATAAGCATCGCTTCGATATGAAGCTGGTCAACCCGGCAAATAAACGTAAATACACGGTGATCATGGTAGGTTCCGGGCTGGCTGGTGGGTCGGCTGCGGCTACTCTGGCCGAGCTTGGCTATAATGTCAAGTGTTTCTGCTATCAGGACAGCCCACGGCGCGCCCATAGTATTGCGGCACAGGGCGGCATCAATGCCGCGAAGAATTATCAGAACGACGGCGATAGCGTCTTCCGGCTGTTTTATGATACCGTCAAGGGCGGTGACTTTCGCTCGCGTGAGTCGAATGTTTATCGCCTGGCCCAGGTCAGTGTGAATATTATCGATCAGTGTGTGGCGCAGGGTGTGCCCTTTGCCCGCGAGTATGGCGGGTTGCTGGCTAACCGCTCGTTCGGCGGCGCACAGGTGTCACGTACCTTTTATGCTCGTGGTCAGACCGGGCAGCAACTGTTGCTGGGTGCGTATCAGGCGCTCGAACGCCAGATTGCCGCCGGTAAGGTGACCATGTACACCCGTACCGAGATGCTTGACCTGATTGTGATCGATGGCCGCGCCCGCGGTATTGTCACCCGCGATATGGTTACGGGGAAGGTCGAGTCGCATCTGGCCGATGCTGTGGTGCTGGGCACTGGTGGCTATGGCAATGTGTTCTTCCTGTCTACAAATGCCAAGGGCTGTAATACGACGGCGATCTGGCGCTCGTATAAGCGCGGTGCGTTCTTTGCTAATCCTTGCTTTACCCAGATCCATCCGACTTGTATTCCGGTCAGCGGCGATCATCAGTCGAAGTTGACGCTGATGAGCGAGTCTCTGCGTAACGATGGCCGTATCTGGGTGCCTAAGAATGCTGGCGATGTGCGTCCGCCGCATCAGATCCCTGAGAGCGAGCGCGACTACTACCTGGAATCACGCTACCCCAGCTTTGGTAACCTGGTGCCCCGCGACGTGGCCTCGCGTAACGCCAAACAGGTGTGTGACGAGGGGCGCGGCGTCGGCCCCGGTGGCCTGGGTGTCTATCTCGATTTTGCTGATGCAATCAAGCGTATGGGCGTCAATGCCATTCGTGAGCGCTATGGCAACCTGTTTGATATGTATCAGCGGATTACCGATGAGAATCCGTATGAACTACCAATGCGTATCTATCCGGCTATCCACTATACCATGGGTGGTTTGTGGGTCGACTACAATCTGATGAGTACGATCCCCGGTTTGTTTGTGATCGGTGAGGCGAATTTCTCGGATCACGGCGCCAACCGCCTCGGCGCAAGCGCCTTGATGCAGGGCCTGGCCGATGGCTACTTTATTCTACCCTATACCATCGGCAACTATCTGGCCGGGTCGACGTTTGATAAAATTGATCCAACCCACCCGGTCTGTCAGGAACGTGAGGCTGAAATAGCCGACCGGATGAAGACACTGCTCTCGATCAATGGCAAACGCTCGGTTGACTCGTTCCACCGTGAGTTGGGCAAGGTTATGTGGGATAACTGCGGTATGGGGCGAAATGAGCAAGGGTTGATGACTGCCCTGCAGCGTATCCCGGAGATCCGTGCCGAGTTCTGGGAGAATGTACGCGTGCTGGGTGAGAATGAAGATTTCAATCAGTCGCTCGAAAAGGCTGGTCGTGTCGCCGACTTTATGGAACTGGCCGAGTTGATGTGCATCGATGCGCTGCATCGCAGCGAGTCGTGTGGTGGGCATTTCCGCGAAGAAAGCCAGACGGCTGAAGGCGAGGCACTGCGTGACGATGAGAAGTTCTCGTATGCTGCCGCCTGGCAGTATAACGGCGAGAGCAGTAAGCCTGTGCTGAATGAAGCGCCGCTGACCTTCGAGTATGTCCATCCGTCACAGCGCAGTTATAAGTAGCATCTATGCAGTGAATCGAAGCAGGTGCGTACTGCGCCCGTTTCGGTTCACTGTTATACCATACGGAGTATAGAGATCATGGACTTTACGCTAAAGGTCTGGCGTCAGAAAGGTCCCAGGGATAAGGGAGGCTTTGTCTCCTATCCGGCACGCAATATTAGTCCGGATATGTCGTTCCTGGAGATGATCGATGTTGTGAACGAGGGGTTGATTGAGAAGGGTGAGGAACCGATTGCGTTTGACCACGATTGCCGTGAGGGTATTTGCGGTATGTGTGGCCTGGTGATCAATGGTGTGGCCCACGGCCCGGAACAGACAACCACCTGTCAACTGCATATGCGTAGCTTGAAGTTTATGGATACCATTACGGTCGAGCCGTGGCGCTCGTCGGCTTTTCCCGTCATTAAGGATCTGGTAGTCGACCGCGGTTCCTTTGACCGGATTATTCAGGCCGGTGGGTTTGTTTCGGTTTCGACCGGTGGCGTGCCCGATGCCAATGCAATTGCTGTGCCCAAAGACAATGCCGATATGTCGATGGACGCAGCCGCATGTATCGGCTGCGGTGCATGTGTGGCGGCTTGCCCCAATGGCTCGGCAATGCTGTTTACCGCCGCTAAAATCGGCCATCTTAACCTGCTGCCCCAGGGTCAGCCGGAACGTCTCGACCGTACGCTGAATATGGTCGACCAGATGGATGAAGAGGGCTTTGGCAATTGTACCAACATCGGTGAATGTTCAGCGGTCTGCCCTAAGGAGATTAGCCTGGACTTTATCGCACGGATGAACCGTGATTTGATCAAGGCAAGCTTTATCAAGGCTGGTGCGAAGAAATCGGAGTAGGCGAGGATCTTTATCTTTGTGAGTGCGGGCGGATTGCCCGCCTCCTGGGCCTTTGCATCGCCCTGGATGGATCGCATCAGGACGTCCCATGGCCCCTCTCCCCGCTGGTTATGCGTTACCCACACATCGGGGGGGCGGGAGCCTCCGGCTCCCGCAAAAAGCATACGGTTCGGTTTGGTGTGGCGGCGAAGCCGCCACACCAAACCGAACCGTATTGATCTCGGCGGAGCTGCGCCCCGCCGGTACCTGTGGAGAGCAGGAAGCTGCCGGTTCTACCGCATCCTGATGGGGTAGAATTGTGGGTAATGTATACCCCCCTCCCCTGGAAGGGGAGGGTACTCGCAGGGGTAGGTTTTTTCGGTAGGGGCAGGCCCCCGTGCCTGCCCTAGGCCGTCCTGATGCCGGAAACGCTGTCCAGGGCACCCACGGGGGGTGCCCCTACCGATCCCATTGGAATGCGATCCGTCCAAAAAACCTACCCGTGAGAGGGGGGGAGGGGGGTGAGGTATCATCGTAGGACGATTCCATCTGGTTCAAAAACCGCCCCGTTTCAAACCGTCTCTTAGATGGTTAGTGCCTCACTACAATCAGGACATCTGATCTCACCCACCCCCTGACAGCGCAGACAGCGCGTTTTTCCGTCACCCCCACAGTGTAAACATGTACTGCCCGTCTTGCGATCGCTGCCACTGCCACTGCAGAGCAGACAGCGTACGATACGCTCTCCTCGACATTCGGGACAATCAATATAACGACTATCACGACAGGTGACACATGGCTGGTCTGATAGATGGTGCATATGGCAGACGGCTCCTTTTGCCTGGACTAACTCCGCGATCTACAAAGTAGTACGCAACATGGCAGGTGCGGGTTTCATTGATGTTTTACTTCCCTCTTTTCTCATCCGATGCCTCATATACCTGCACTGTTTCTTGCGCCACACGCTGCCAGGAAAACTGCCTGGCGCGTTCTAAGCCACGTACACGCAGAGAAGCACGTAACGATTCATCACCAAGCACCTGCCCCAGGGCGGTTGCCCAGCCCGGCACATCATCGGGGGGCACACACAGCGCCGCATCTCCAACCACTTCAGGAATACTGCTGGCATTACTCGTAACCACTGGTGCGCCACAAGCCATTGCCTCAAGCGGCGGTAAGCCAAAGCCTTCATACCGACTGGGAAAGGCAAACACGGTGCAGGCCTGATAGAGCTGTGGCCCATCGGCATGCGGAACATGTATACGCCGCACGATATCGCCGATCTGCAACTCGGCGATCAGCGCATCGAGATCAGGAAAAAGACGGTGGTCACTGCCCAACGGCCGTCCTGCAATCGCCAGGTTAAAACGCAGCGCTGGCGCCCGTTCGCGTAAGAGAGCACACGCGCGTAAGAGCACCGCGACATTCTTGCGTGCATCAAGGCCGCCAACATAATAGATAAAGGGATCGGTGATGCCATACTGTGCAGCAACGCGATGCGCGGCCATGGCATTGCCCGCGGGCTGATAGCGTTCATCGGCAGCCAGATAAATGCTGCTAATGTGCTGAGCCGGAATGTTGAAATAGGCTGCAATATCCCACAAACTATGCTGTGAAAAGGTTAGAATATGCGTCGTATGGCGCAATGCACGGCTCATCAACGTCATATAAGCCCGCACACGTACACCTCCGCGATACTCTGGCAATAGCAGCGGAATAATATCGCCCACCGTTGTCACAACCGCTACCGGACAGGAGAGTGGTGGCGCAAAATAAGGCACATGCACAATCACGCGGTTGTCTGCTTGGCTAGAATTATCTGCCCCCACGCCAGCAAGCCAGCGCGCAATTGTTGGCACACCTATCTGCTCAAACCAGAGTTTGGCCAGATTCTCGCTGTGTGTGTCGAAGGGTGTACGTACAGGCAAGTGCGTCACTCCGGCAGGGAGTGCTGGCCCGCCTGCCTGTAACGCAGGTTGAAGCAACGTATAACGATGCTGAGGCGCTACCCGGGGCAACCAGCGTACCAGGCCATGCAGATACTGCCCGATGCCAACCTCGGGTTGTGACCAGAAACTTCCATTTATGAGAATATGCACGTGTGGGTTCCATTATCTTTCATAATCTGCGCTTTGACACGGTTTAAATCGGCCATGCCAGCGTGACAGGTGGCGGCGGGACGACCGGCCGGTCGCCCCGACAAAACGGCATGAATGGATTGTCCAACTATAATGTACCTACGAACCTTGTCTTTGCCTCCACATTGTATCAAAAAGTGTTGACGTGGCCTCTGCGACATGCGATAATATCCCTTCAAGCTTTACTACCGGGAAACGTAGAAAAGCTTATGGCGTGCATAATACTATACGGTGTAGTATAATCCTGCGCTCACCACATCAGCCATCCAGGCTCTTGCACGCACACCACCGAGATAAACAGAGGCCTGTACGGGCGCATCGACGCCCATACGGCTATACATCAAGGCTATCTTTCTTCCAGGCAAAGCGAGGTAAACAATGGACGATCAGCAGGCATCAACCATTCTGGATCTCCATCGTCGGGTGCTAACGCTCAAACTACTCCCACGTACTGGCTGGCTGCAGCGGGGGCTTAGCAATGTCGAGAGTATTGCCGATCATACGTTTAGTGTGGCCACCCTGGCGCTGCTCGTAGGCGATCTTCTGCCCGATCTAGACCGTGGCCGGCTCCTGACGATTGCCCTGCTGCATGATCTGGCCGAGGCTCTGATCGGCGATCTGCCAGCATCAGCCCGTCGACTCTTTGGCAGTACCGCCAAAAAAGAGGCCGAGCGACGTGCCATGCACGAACTACTGGCTGACCTGCCCCAGGTAGATGATTATATGACACTATGGAATGAATATGTCGAGGGAAGTAGCCGCGAGGCACGCCTGGTGAAGGCGCTTGACCAGTTGGAAATGCTTTCACAGGCGCTGGCCTATGAGCGGGCTGGACATCGGGCAATGGCTGAATTCTGGGCCGATATCGATGCTACTTCAACATGGAGCAAAGAATTTCCACTTGTTCAGGCACTGCTTATGCGGCTGACCGACGAACGGGGGAAGTTAAATCATAGCAATGGCAACGGGGTGAGGTTGCATTAAGGCCAGGTTCACGTTCCTGTACCGTTTGGTTGGACGATACGCCCTCACCGCCTACCCCCTACCCTCACAGGTAGGTTTTTTACCACGATGCTCGTGACAGCAATGATACCCCACCCCCCTACTCCCTTCCTTTCCAGGGGAGAGGAGGCAGGAGGGAGAGGGACTATGGAACACCCTGATGCGGTAGAGCGAACGGCTTCCGGCCATCCACGGGTTCAGGCGGGACGCAGCCCCGCCGAGATCAGAGTGTGTTCGGTTTGTGTTGGCGGCTTTGCTGCCAACACAAACCGAACACACTTTTTTGCGAGGGCCTTCGGCCCATATGCATCACGGTACGTCTCTCGGCAGGGGTTTGGGGGCCTCCGGCCCGCAAAGAATGTCTTTGTCGTGCGCGATGGTGCCAGCTTTGCTGGCACCATCGCGCACGACACTGTAAAGTAGGGGCGACCGCCTGGTCGCCCCTACGCCAACTGTCAAACTGGAATGGCCTGTCTGAAACCTTGTCTTAGCGGAATATAATCGGCAAATGCCACACACTGACGGCTGCAAGGTCGGTGGCCACCAGCGCACGTAAGGGTTGCCCACCAGGAGTAGCCTGACCAATGGCATAGACCGTATTGATGCTACTGGGGGCCAGCACAACACTCGCTTCCAGGAAGGTCTGTGTGCCATCAGTATTTGTCACGGTTGCCTCAACTACCCCTGCATCAACCTCGATATACTCGGTGACCATCGGGTAGGCCACATCGTCAAACAGCACCGTTTCACCGACACGTAAATCAACTGCCGGTGCATCAGGTACCAGGTGAACCAGGCGAATTTTCGCCTTTGTCCCCTCGGGCCGGGTAGTATCGTCTTCCAATACCTTCAACATAAAAGACGTATCCGTATCTGCAAGCTGCGCCTCGACCAATCCAATCGCGGCTACAGTCAGTTGCTTGCCCCCCTCTACAAAGAGCGATGTCGTCAATACGATCGTCTCCGTACCACTCACACGTATGGCAATTGTGTAGAGTCCTTCGGTCAGAGGCAGATACGATGTGAGGGAACCAAATGCCAGATCAGTAACTGCCGGTGTACCGTTGACCAGCACATCGACAGGCGGGGCATTCGGCGAAGCATGCAGCACACGTAGTTGCAGATTGTAGTCGCGATCTACAGTTGGTGTCACTTTGAAAGCCTGCAGTCCTGTACCATTCAGCAGGCCATTAGCCCAGGCTGTCACAACCGTGCCAGCTTCGAGTGTCACCGTTGTGGTATAGATCGGATCACCGTCGGCAGGGGCCACGCCAAACTCGTAGCTACCGGCATCCAATTCGACATAGCCTGATGTCGTGTCATAGGCCAGATCCGTAATTGCCGACCGCACACCATTTACAAAAATATCCACAGCAGGGGCATCGGGCGAGAAGTGCGCCACGCGGATCTTTGCTGTGTCTGATACTGGCGCAGTGTTGTCGTCGGTCAGGATAGTTGCGCCCAGGTCGGTAGTATCCGTCATGGACGCTGTTCCACGGGCAACCAGGCTATACTCATCGCCGACACTGAACGTGGCGGCTGTCAGGGTCTGGCTGATCACCGCACTGCCGGGGTCGCCACCTGCTGGAACAACCTGGGCCGTGATATCGACACCTGAAGGCAAAGGCAAATAGCCGGTGGCATCAAAGAAGTCGAAGGTTGCCACCTTGCCGTCGTTGATATACACATCAACCGGAGTACCGGCAATATCGGGGACAGTATGCACACCACGCAGATAGAAATATTCAGCATCGACTGTTGGCTGCACAGCAAAAGCCTGTTCACCTGAACCATTGAGCAACCCGACTGCCCAGGCTGTCACTATCTGCCCGGCCTGCAGGTCAAGCGGGTCAGTTGTAAAGATCGGATCGTTACCTGTCGGGGCAACGCCAAAGGTATAACTACCGGCTGGCACTGTCAAATACCCCGATGTCTGCAAATACTCCAGGTTTGTCAGCGTCGACCGCTCGCCATTCACAAAGATATCCACAGCAGGGGCACCCGGTGAGAAATGGGCCACGCGAATTTTCGCCGCACCACGCGGCGGAGCAGTCGTATCATCCCCAAGCGCCGTAGCGCCCAGATCGAAAGTATCCGTCATAGACGCAGTTCCGCGTGCCACAGCACTATACGCCTGGCCAGCATCAAGCGTCACCGAGGTACTGATCACTGCCTGGGACGGGTCATTCGGGTCACCGCCTGAGGGCAACACAACCCGCACATCCAGCGGAACACCCGCTGGCACATCCAGGTATGAAGTACTGTCAAAGAAATCAAAAGAGACAGCTTCTTCACCAATCGTAAATGGTGCCTGGCCAACATACACATCAACCAGCGAACCGGCAATATCCGGAACAGCATGCACGGCACGCAATTTTGCCATATCATCGGCCGCCTGAACTACCGACGGCTGTATACCTATTGGCACAAATGTCACCATCAGCAACAGGGCCATGGTAACAACACCAATCATTCCCAACGGTCGTAGAGAGTGTGCTGAAGACAAGAGCATCCTCCTTCCTGTGCAATAACTGGCAACGCTACCAGTCACAGCTTGCGTAGTACAGATAGCGAGAAAGCAGCGTAAAGAAACTTTTTACGCTGGTTCCTGGCAATCGAGTCTACGCACATAGAAGAGAACTGGATGTATAGAATATAACTCTCCTCTTCGTCTATGCTGTTTCTCGTCTCAATTACTCTGTTCAGGTGGCAGTTAACTTGCTATAGTTATTAAATACCCACATCTGAAATAAGGCTCATCTGCCTGATGGAATCAAAGCTGATATGATGGCACACTCTATAACAATTCAGATCCTGAACGAGCTTGACATTCTAGCGGCACGCATGATGGCACGCGATATTGCTACGGCGGTTGGATTTGGCCGTACCGATCAAGCACGTATTGCCACGGCAGTGAATGAACTGGCGCGTACCATCCTGGCAACCAGCAGTGGAGAGATCCAATTACGTGCCATTGCTCGGAATGGACGCACCGGCCTTGAAATTCTGAGCAAAGACGATGGATGTGGTACAAGCAATATTGGCTCTGTACTACAAACAAGCTATCATCCGGCGCACGAGCGCAACACAGGGTTGCCTTGCATCCAGCGTTTGATGGACGAGTGTGAGATTGCCGGACAGCATGGCAGTGGTACGCTGATTATCTGCCGCAAATGGCGAACCCTTAACCCCTACGCCGAACCTGCCTAACTATGATGTACGTTTGAGTACGCGTCTGGCGCGAGTTGTAGCAGCCATCAGCGCGAGTTGCGTCTCCTGATCGATTGTCTGGAACCCTGTGCTACCAAGCGGCATATTTTCCCCTACACCACTCGACACCTGCGACAATGTACGCTCGGCGGCGCGCGTCATCTCCGAGAGCGCACCAACGGCCTCACGCGAAACCATACGCACCTGCTCTGCTTCGACCTCGGCACGCTGGCGTGCTTCAAAAGCTTGCCGCGAGTAAACCTCGGCCGTACGAGCGGCATCTTCAGCATGTTCAGCCCGAGCATCAGTACTAACTTTGTTAAAATAGTAGCCAATAACCACACCAACAAAGGGATTCACAATCAATAGCAGATCTTTGGCTCGGGTGAACTGTTCGTTGTTTTCGATAAAAACAAACGAGAGTGCAATTAGAACAAAAGTTCCCAGGATAATGATACCGGCGATACTGGCGGCAATATATTCACGAAACCGGCGGATGTACGGATCGGCCATAATCTCCTGAGGATGCAGTTCCGACATGCAAGCAACCTTTCTTTCAGAAACGTACCAGTTTACGCTAGAGGGCATCTATATTACCACGGAGAGACAGCGGCACGGAGGTGTCATGGATATGGCCTGGATACCGGGGTGAGCATAATGGTGAATAGGTACGCTGAAACGACGAGGTTTTCGCCGATTATAAGAGGACTTACGCGGTGGGCTTACCAACCAGATATTTGATCGAAGCTGCCGCAGGCGAAAGAGGTCTTTTGTTCGGTCAAACGCATGGGTTGAACATCGACTGCGTACGTCCTGTATTATGACAGGTGCCCCTGGCGCACAGGCAGATGATCGCGGATAAACTCGACGACGCCGGTTCCATTGGCGTGCTCCATCACCAGATCGGCCTGCTCTTTCAATACATCGAGCGCATTGGCTACAGCGACACGCAAGCCACAGGCTTGAAACAGTTCCAGATCATTTTCAGCATCACCAATACCAATAGCAGATTCGGCCCTCAGGCCAAGATGCTGTTGAGCAGATGTCAGGCCAGTTGCTTTATTAATATCTCGTGGTAGGATCATTGCATCGGCCTTATTGCCAATTATACGCAGATCCAGATTCATTGTGGCAATCAGATCGAGTACGCGTGATTCGTCTACACGGTTGATTGCAATCATGACCTGGCCAGTTGCAAAAGGAATATCGTGTGCCTCCAATGCATCAATCAACTGTCGAGGAGCAGATGGCCCCAGAGCCTGACGCATCGTACTGGCAGGCTCATACAGCACTGCGCCATTCTCAGACACCACCAGGTCAAACAGCCCGAGTTGAGGAAACACACGCAGCAGATCGTCAACCATACGCCCGGTAACCAGAACAAGACGCAGCCCCATTTGCCTGGCATTTACCAGTGCCTGTTGCGTTTGCTCGGCCACAACACCCTGCCATGCCAGAGTTCCGTCATAGTCTATGGCGATTGATTCAAAAGGCAATGTCGGCTCCTCATAGTATGTGATTACGACCCAAGCCTCCGTTACACGCGTTACGCGGTCGATGTTTAAACCAGACCTTTGACTGAACGAAAGACCTCTTTCGCCTGCGGCAGCATGGTAGTTTTTTTTCTCAAAAAAATTTCCCGTAGGGAAATTTTTTTGAGAAAAGATCCATCTTCCACCTTGCCGGAGGCACATCCCAGTCTTTGGATACACGACCGCGTACCTCAACCTCATGTCAGTTACAGGACTTACGCGGTGGTTGTATCAAACCAGACGTTTGATTCGCTTGAAAGATCTGTTTCGCCTGCGGCAGCGTGGAATGGTATATTCTTTTCCAAAATGTTTCGCCTCCGGCGAAACATTTTGGAAAAAGATGGATTTCTTCCACCCTGCCGGAGGCGATATCCGCTCGGAGAATGGACGACCGCGTAACTCCTATCAGTTACAGAAGTCACGCGGTGGTTCAGCCACAGGCCAGGATTCTATGTTCGTGTGTGCTGTCTGCGCATCTCCGACGCAACTGCGTACATCCTGTTAATTAAAAACCTGCGGAAACCAGCGTTGATAAGGTGCGGGTGTCGAAAACATATCAACCCGCACAGATACAACTGGCTGATATGGATCATTTGTACGTATTCGTACATATCCTCGATAAGGTTGTCCAATAATAGCAGATAACCAGCCTACGTGTACAATCACATCCTTCTGTTGACCAGGCGCAAGTGTCGCAGCAGTCTCAAATGTTTCCAGCCAGAGCTGTGCATCAGGTTGGGGACGCAGCTCCAGCGTAAGACCACTGGCCAGCGGAATATCCGCGCCACAACCGATTTCCTGGGCAGTACTGCTATTCAATTGAATACCCACTGATGCATTCCGTGGAATGCTGCCAAGTTGCTTATAGTTGAAGAACATACGTCCATTACGGGCCAGTACTACCTGGAATGTGAAGCGGTTTTCGATCTGGTTATGCAGTGGCACATCATTGAAGGTAATCACAAACCCCTCAGACGTCTCTGCATAGCTAACACTACCGCCCTGAGAGGGATCGAGATCCATCCGTAAGGGTACAACTGCCGTCATAAATGTTTCAGGAATAGGGAAACAGGCATTCCGGAAAGACTGCACTGACGGCAGCGGAGTAAATGACACAATCCCATTCGCACTGACATAGACATTGTTATATATTTTGCCGTTCAAGAAAAAGTCAAATCCCAGAGGCAAGGCCGACGAAGACGTATCATCCTGTAGCGATAGGACAGTCGAACTGGCTGGCTGTTCGATCCAGGACAGCGAGGCACCTTGCAGTTCGTCGCTACGCCATACGCCATACGGAGCTGGCGGCACATCAATGGTGTATTCGAGCGGTTGGGTTCCCACATTTGCCACCGGGAGAGGCAGATCGACCGTTTCACCAAAATCCACCGTGGCATTCAACGCAGTTGTAGTAACCTGTATCTGGGCCAGATCACGGGCAAGCAGAAAGTCCTGTTCTAGTGTAGCACCAGCTTGAGGCATAATTTCAATCCGCTTACTCACATACCCTGCTGCCTGCACAGTGACGATATATGGCTGATCACGTGATGGTAAGAGCAGACGAAAACTTCCATCTGCGGCCACCGTCTGAGTCGGCCCCTGAGTCACCCTAATTGTGGCAGACAAGGGCACACCTGACACCATATCGCGTACAATCCCTTGCACCACCGTTACGGGATCCACCGATGTAACCGTCAGATTCACTTCAACTGCCAGGGGTGTCTGGCTAAGATCACCAGTACTGAGCAGTATACGCGCCTGATAGTTGCCTGGTTCGCTCACCCCCCCGGCGTTTACGTTAATCATTACACTGGTGGTTGAGCCTGGCGCAACGGTAGCGGCACTGGCCGGAATATCCAGCCAATCGACATCGACCGTGGCACGTGCCACAGCAGCATACGCATCGAGACGTCCATACCCATACACATTGTTTGGAGCCATAGCGGCATCACAGCTGGCAAACTGAGTAGTAGCAAAACGCGAGTCCGTGCGCGGAACGGCGGTTTCGGCCAGGATCGCGTAGGTTGCTTCATAGTCACCGATCAGATACGGATTGGCAGACCAGAGCAGCGCCACTGCACCAACCACATGCGGGGCAGCCATCGAAGTACCTTGCAGGGTGCCATAACTCAATCCCTCGCCAGAGAAGGTTGACGCAATTGACTGACCAGGGGCACTGATATCGGGCTTAAGCTGACCTTCGATTGAGGGGCCAATACTGCTAAAAGAGGCGATTAGATCGTTTTGATTGGTTGCACCGACACCAACGACATGCGCATAGTCACCTGGTGAGGCTACCGTACCACACTGTCTATTTTCACCATTGCCAGCCGCAAAAACCGGAAAGATACCGGCGGCACGCCAGGCGGTAGTATAACCAGCATACTGCTGATTACCGCCAATACTATCTGCCCACGAATTATTCACAATATGCGGACGCAGGTCAGGCCGTGGATTCTCTTCTTCCAGATCGGTAGGGGCCAGAAGCCACTGCGCCGAAGCCATCAGGTTGATATCCGAGCAAAAGGTTGTCTGACAGCCACGTGCGCTGATCCAGCTTGATCCGGGGGCAACCCCCACAGCCGGTTGGGTATCGCTACCGTCCCCACGTGCAACCATGGTACCCATGGTATGGGTACCATGATAACCAAAATCATCGGGCACATTCGATAGATGATCCGGATCGAACCAGTTGTAGTTATGCTGAAAGCTATTGGATGCCTGGTATCCACGATACTGCTCTACCAGGGCCGGGTGATCATATGTGACGCCGCTATCGATATTGGCTACCGTAATGCCCTGGCCACTCACACCAAAATCCTGCCAGACACGGTTCGCACCAATCTGGGCAATATTCCAGCAGATGCCGTTTTCATCCGGGTTGCAACTGGCCGGAGCAAACGACGGGGCCAGCGAACCAGAGATCTCCGGCTGCATAGCAGGCTGCAACGCCTCTAGCATTGTCAGGCGATTGGCACGTAGCAAGGCCACCTCGGCCCGCCCTGCCAGCGCCTGAACATCCGCCTGCGTGCCACGCACGGCCAGGGCATTGGCAATCCAGAAGGGGCGATACGATATCTCCTGCTGATCCATCCAGGCGCGTAAATCCTGCTGACTACGTTCGGCGAAATCATGCAGGGTGTCGTACACATATTGCCCACGTGCGCTCCAATCTGCGATTGTATATGCCGCCGAAAGATCGGGTTGGGCATCCAGAAAGACCAGAAACTCAATTTCATCTCCTGATGCAAGCTCTAGATCTCGACTGATCTGCGGATCGATGCGAGATGCCTGAACCGGAAGGGGAACATAACGTAGTGATTCAGGTAACACCTGTCGCGGCACAGCGCCTGCTGCGGGCAGCGCATGCGCTTCATACAACCGGGGCGTCAGTTCAATATCACTCGTGTTGGTAATTGCAAGCGCGATCGTCTGACGCTGCCCCAGCGGGATCGTTGTCTCGATAGATGCTGGTGTGGTTTGGAACCGATCTTGTACTGTCGGGAGAGCCGGGGATGCCGGAGCAGCAGTGGTAGTGATAGGGGGGGCAATCGGTAAGATCACAACAAATAAAATCAGGCAGAGCCATGTTCTAAACAATCGAAGAGCAGATATCATAGTATTCTATTTTCTTTTGCAATGATAAGCGACCCTTCCACTACATAGACAGTAATAATTTAATAACGAAGCGGAACAGGCCGACTATATCTGGAATAACAGCTTGTATTAACAGGAGTTACGCGGTCGATCTTCAAACCAGACGTTTGACCGAACGAAAGACCTGTTTCGCCTGCGGCAGCGTGGAATTGTATGTCTTTTTTCCAGCATGTTTCGCCGGAGGCGAAACATGCTGGAAAAAGATGATCTTCTTCCGCCCTGCCGGAGGCGAATCACAGCCTGTGCCTGGACGACCGCGTAACTCCTGGTATTAACAGGAGTTACGTGGTAGTGAGTGGATCAAACCAGACGTTTGACCGGCTGAAAGACCTGTTTCGCCTGCGGCAGCGTGGAATGTCCTATCTTTTTCTTCCATCCTGCCGCCTGCCCTGTCGTCTGTCACGCTCACGATGCGCGTGTCGAACGGGAGGCGAATCCCACCTGTTGAAAAGGCGACGGCGTAACTCCTGATATCGATTCAAGAATAAGAGGTAGAAAATGGACGGTGGATCATGGCCCATCGCCCATCATCTAGCATACAACATTATCATTCTCTTTCAACGTGACAGTTGGCGTAGGGGCGACTGGCTGGATAACCCTACAGGAGGGCATGAATGAATTGTCCAACTGTCAAGCGGCTACGAATCATGTCTTAGCTATATGTTATCTACACGAGACTGCCGATCTATGCTGGTCAGCGAATCGGGTTGGCGCTGAACAATCTGCTCAACTGCCGAGAGGAGCGCATCGACCTGTGCATGCAACTGGACAACATCATTGCGACTGGGAACTTCAGCATCACTTACCACAAGATGATCGCCACTCTGTGAAAAATCACTTTGTAGCAGCAACTCTTTCAGACGGGTGCCTTCTTCCGCACTCAAGTCACCCCTGGCAACCACTATATCTAAACGGCGACGGATTTCGGCCTGAAACATATCTTGCGCACCCAGAGATGCAAAAATAGCTCGTCGCGCATTGGCAAGCGTATCACCACCCAGTTGAATAATGCCAGTGAGAACTGTGGTAGGCAACTGTCCATTTTTACCGCCGCGCACTTGCAAGACAACCTGAGCCAGGATTCCGGCTGTGATATCCTCGCCTGTTTCATTATCGAAAACCTGCACTTGTTCGCCGGATTGCACAAGTTGCGCAATACCATCAAGGGTAATATAGCGCTTGCGATTGATATGATAGAGCTTACGGTTAGCATACTTCTTGATTGTCTGCATCAGCGCTCCCTTCAGTGCGGATGCTGTCATTATAACATGACAGGATTTACGCGGTCGTCTGTTTACATGACGACGTTGCGCCTCCAGGAGGGGGGAAACCCATTTTCTGTTGTCGATTTTTTCGCCTCTGATCTAAAAAGAGCGCCCCGACGGTTGGGGCGGTTCGCGAACCGCCCCGACATGCCCCTTTTCATCCCGGCAGTGTGCGCCACGCACATGGATGGCTAATGTAAAAATAGCCGATGGACAGTCGGGGCGACCGGTCGGTCGCCCCGACTTGCCCCTTTTCATGTCAACCGTATGCGCCCCGGCGCATAGCGAACTGGTGAAAAAATCGACACCAAAAGAGATCATGAACCACGTTGCCGCATGGGTCGAACCAGATACATGTGATAGGTCATCTCTGGTCAGCGGTACATGACAGGAGTTACGCGATTGCCCCTCCAATGATCAAACATAAACGTAGGGTTCCGCCCAACACGACACACCAATATAGCCAGATTGGGGTAGGAAATCTACCCTGCAGCCTGATTATTGCCTGGTTCCGTCGCCTGAGCCTGGCTACGACGTAGTTCTTCCACCCGCGCCGCGAGTTGGGCAATTTTGGTGCTTAGTTCATCGATATCGCGTTTGGAAGGGATATTGAGGCGATTAAGAAATTGTTCCAGGCTGTTCTCGATCTGTTCGCCCAGGTTAGCCGTCTGAGGTTGGGGTTTCTGGCGGAAGCGTTCCATCACTTCTTGCATGATTTTTTCGCCGTCTTTCTGAGCAAGTTCCCCACGCTCAACCAGGCGGTTAATAAAGTTCTCGGCTTCGTCGCGTGATAGAGCCACTGCACCGATACCCGCCAGCATCAGGCGGCGCAAGAGTTCGTTCATAGGAATGGATTCACTGTCTTTGTCGTCCATATGCCGTACATTGACCTCGATTTCTTCAGTCATTATGTTATCTCCTATATCTTTATGCTGATTTGTATAGAACATCGATACGATACGCACATGTCTATATAAATATAGCATAGCATATATTGTGTCTGTCATCCTGTTTCATATACAATATAACGCAGTGCGTCATTACTGATGAGTATAACATCGGCATCAACGACTGTCAACGCGCATATGTTGCAGACCATCGCACGATGCGCTATACTCTCGCCTGGATCTGAGCGAACATAGAGGAGCAAAATATGCCTGAGGCAACCATCGGAGTAATTGGCGGTAGCGGCCTGTATGGTATGGACGATCTCCAGAATGTTGAGGAAATTACCCTGGAGACGCCTTTTGGCACACCCAGTGATGCCTATGTGCTGGGCGACCTGGCCGGGCTACGGGTGGCCTTTCTGCCTCGTCATGGGCGTGGCCATCGGTTAATGCCCAGCGAGGTACCTGGCCGAGCAAATATTTATGGCTTCAAACAGCTTGGCGTCAAGTATCTTATTTCAGTCAGCGCCGTTGGTAGCCTACGCGAAGATTATGCACCGGGCCATGTTGTTATTCCTGACCAGCTTTTCGACCGTACCCGTGGTATCCGGCCCTTATCATTTTTTGGTGATGGTATTGTGGCCCATATTGGCTTTGATCATCCGTTCTGCGCCGAGTTGAGTACACGTCTCTTTGAGGCGGCCCGTGCTGCTGGTGCAACTGTTCACACAGGTGGCACCTATGTCTGCATGGAAGGCCCTCAGTTTTCAACCCTGGCCGAGAGTGAAGAGAACCGTCGGCGTGGCCATGACCTGATTGGCATGACAGCTCTGCCAGAGGCAAAACTGGCACGCGAGGCTGAAATTGCCTATGCTATGCTGGCTATGGTGACAGACTATGATTGCTGGCATCCTGACCATGACTCGGTGTCGGTAGAGACGGTTATTGCTGTGTTGAAGGCAAATGTGACGCTTTCGCAGAAAATTGTGCGCGAAGTCATTCCCCGCATCGGTAGCGGTTTTGATAGTGCGGCCCATCATGCGCTGGCAATGGCGATTATTACTGATAAGAAAGTTATTCCGGCGGCAACCCGTGAACGACTCAGCTTGCTGGTGGACAAGTATCTCTAATGCAAAACGAACTGCGCATCATTCCTATCCGTGGCCTCGGCGAAGTGCGCACGGGTGATGATCTGGTTGCTTTGATCAGTGCGGCCCTGGCGCAGCAGCAGCAGCACCTGGAAAACGGTGATGTGCTAGTGGTAACCCAGAAGATCGTGTCTAAGGCCGAGGGGCGTATCGTCAATCCTGATGATGTGACGCCCTCGGCCTTTGCGCATACAATTGCCGCTCAGGGGCGCAAAGATGCCCACTATCAAGAGGTCATTCTGCGCGAAACACGCCGGATTGTAAAAATGGATCGCGGTGTGTTAATCACCGAAACGCATACCGGGTTGATCTGCGCCAATGCGGGTGTCGATGAGTCGAATGTGGCCGGGGGACGCATCGTGACGCTGTTGCCCGTAGATGCCGACCGTAGCGCCACGCTGCTGCGTGAGGGCTTCCGCACACAGGCTGGTGTCGAGGTAGCGGTGATCATCTCTGATAGCTTCGGGCGGCCATGGCGCGAGGGGCAGGTGAATATTGCGATTGGCGTGGCCGGGCTGGATCCGCTGGTCGATTATGCGGGTGTACATGATCCCTATGGCTATCCGATGCAGGCGAGTGTATTAGCAATTGGCGACGAGTTGGCCAGCGCTGCCGAGTTGGTGATGGGCAAGATCGATGCCGTGCCTGTGGCGATTGTGCGTGGCTTTGCGTATACTCCGGCTGTCGGTAGTGCCCGCCGTCTGCTGCGTAATCCGGATCAGGATCTGTTTCGGTGAGGAAGATGGCATGCTACCAGACGATTATAGGCATGTCACAGACTTTTATTGGTTAGACATGGTTTACGGTTATTTTACAGTTGGTCAATCTCGTGATGCCAGCCTGTAGGGGCGACCGGCCGGTCGCCCTTACGCCAGCGTTGTGGTGACGACGGCATGAAGAATCTCCGTTGCACACACCGAACATCCATGTCATTCCGACTGCCGCCGCCTGGCATCCCGTGAACGCCCACCCCCGCCGCGGCGACAGGGGGAATCTCCGTCGCACACACCGAACATCCATGTCATTCCGACCGCGGTCGCCACCCGGCCACCCCTGGACGCCTACCCCTTTGCGACGGCGGGAGGAATCTCCGTCGCACACACAACGATACGCCATGTCATTCCGACCGCGGTCGCCACCCGGCCGCCCCTGGACGCCTACCCCCTCGCGACGGCGGGAGGAATCTCCGTTGTGATGCGTTGGGGATTCCTCGGGCCGCCCGCAGGCACGGAGGCATGCAGAGGGGCGGGGTGGGCGGCCCTCGGAATGACATGGGTGGGTCATGGTTGGGCATGGTGTGTGTCGCTGGAGATTCCTCGGGCCGCCCGCAGGCACGTAGGCATGCAGAAGAGCGGGGTGGGCGGCCCTCCTCAGAAACGTCCGGTTTCTGCCCACGCCAGTGGCCCGTGGGTCATAAATCACTCGGAATGACATAGTTGGGGCATAGCGGAGCGCGGTATGCAACGCCCCGCTGACCGCAGCCGCCCCCCATGTCGCTCTGCGCTTCCAGATCGCATTGCGCTTAAGCAGCACTTTCCTCCATACGCGCCAGTTCCTCGGCGATTACGCTTTCGTCCAGTTTCTTAAACAGTGGTTGGGGTTCACGCAACGCCTGCCCCACTGGCAAGGAACCAGGCTGCCAGTACCCAACCCAGTCGGTGTAATCACCCGTCAGCCCACGGTGGGTACTGCCATCTTCTTCTGTATACTCACGGAACTCCAATGGCCCGGCGATAAAGCCTTCATAGCCCAGCAGTTCATGCAGTTTCTGGCTGGTGAAAGGCAGAAACGGCGTCATCAATGTTTTCAGATTATCGACACAGCGTAGCGCCACATACAGCACCGTCCCCGCCCGCTCCCGATCCGACTTGATCACCTTCCAGGGCTCCTGCTCGCTGAGATACGAATTCACCTGCATCGCCAACCGCATCACCTCGGTCAGCCCGGCCTTGAAACGTGCAGCATCCAGCAGTTCACCTACGCTGCCAAAGCCTCGTTCTACCTCTTCAATTAGTCCGAGATCGGTTTGATTGAGTGCCCCCGGCTGAGGTACCATCTGAAAATTGCGATAGACATTGGTCAGCGTACGATTAACCAGATTGCCCCAGGTTGCCACCAGTTCGTCGTTGTTACGCCGCACAAACTCGGCCCAGGTGAAATCGGTATCCTGATTCTCTGGCCCGGCAATCGTCAAAAAGTACCGCAGCGGGTCGGGGTCATACCGACTTAGAAAGTCGTTGACATAAATCACCACACCCCGGCTACTGCTAAACTTACGTCCTTCCATAGTTAAAAACTCGCTGCTCACCACATTGTAGGGCAACAACAATGGATGCCGGTCTGGATCGGTCGCTCCGCCGCCAAAATCGCCGCCATTGCCGTACCCCAGTAGCATACTCGGCCAGATCACCGAATGAAAGACAATGTTGTCTTTGCCCATAAAGTAGTAATGTCGCGCATCGGGGTTCTGCCACCACTCGCGCCAGGCATCCGGCGTGCCGCGATTATGCGCCCACTCGATACTGGCAGAAAGATAGCCGATTACCGCATCAAACCAGACATAAATCTTCTTATCGTCGCGATCAACAAACTCGGGCAGTGGAATGGGCACGCCCCAGTCCAGATCACGCGTAATCGGGCGCGGCTTCAGCTCGTCCAGCAGATTCAGCGAAAAGCTGCGCACATTCGAGCGCCAGTGATCCTGCTTGCCGATCCAGAAAGCCAGTTGCTCGGCAAAAGCTGGCAGATCCAGGAAAAAGTGTTCCGTCTGCTTAAACTCAGGCGGACTGCCATCAATCTTTGAACGCGGGTTGATCAGATCAACCGGGTCAAGCTGACTGCCACAGTTATCACACTGATCGCCGCGTGCCTCGCCATAGCCACAGATCGGGCAGGTTCCCTCGATGTAGCGATCCGGCAGCGCCCGCCCGGTGCTAGTGGCAAATGCGCCCATAGCCGTCTGTTTGATGATATAGCCCTTGTCGTACAGCGTCTTGAACAGATCTTGCGTCACACGATAATGATTACGCGTGGTTGTACGCGTAAACAGGTCATAACTCAAACCAAGGTTATACAGATCATCGCCGATAATCCGGTTATAGCGATCCGCAATCTGCTTTGGCGTCATTCCCTCACGGTCGGCCACGATCGTAATCGGCGTGCCATGCTCGTCGGTGCCGCTGACCATCAGCACATGGTTGCCCTTCATACGCTGATAGCGGGCGAAAATATCGGACGGTACACCGAAGCCAGCCACATGGCCCAGGTGGCGTGGCCCACTGGCATAGGGCCAGGCTACGGCGACCAGAATTCGTTCTGGCATAGATTGCATCCCCTTATATAGCAAAGTCGAAAAGAGAAAATGGAAAAATAAAAAACGAATGTGCGTTTCTGTCTAAACCCCTTGTGCGCCTCTGGCAGAATATAGTATAGCACGACAGACATGCATCCCTGGTTTTGCGGCTATAATGAACGGCAGAACTGGATCAAAATGTATATTTTGTACCAGGCAATACGTACTAATAAGTAAATCATTTGGAGTATCGCAGTCGTACTGTCGTACGTCATAATCGGCCGATCTAGCTACAGAAAAGAGATACGATGATCAGAAGAATCGCACTTTCAATCATGACAGGGTTTGTCGTTCTGGTCGGCTTGAGCAGTACGGTTGTACAGGCAGTAGACTGTACAGGCATATATTGCGTGTATCTGCCATTCGTTACACGAGTATCAACAACGCCTGAACCGCCACCGCCAACCTTCAATAATTGCCAGACAGAACCCAATCCCGATGCTGCCCCGGAATATCCTGTCACGATTGTCCAGATTGACAAAGTGGCAGAAACTGTCACACTCCAGAATGTGAGCCAGGAGCCGATCCAGCTTGATGGCTGGCACATGTGTAGTCTGATCGGCAATCAAACACACCCCATCGGTGGTGTGTTAGCCGCTGGCGAAAGTCGTCTGTTCCCTAACACCGGCGACAATATATGGAATAATCGTGAACGTGACGATGGTGCCTTATATAACCCAAATGGGCAACTCGTAAGTTACCGTCGTGATATAGCAGGCCAGTGAGAGAGAAGGAAGCATTCACCGCCCCCACCCCTGCAAGGGGCGGGGGACGCCCCCTCTCCCGCAGAGCTTATCATGACCCACAATTATACCGCATCCTGATGCGGTAGAGCAGGCAGATTCCTGCCCTCCACGACTACCGGCGGGGCTGCGCCCCGCCGAGATTATAATGTTTTCGCTTTGGTGTGGCGGCAAAGCCGCCACACCAAAGCGAAAGCATTTTTTGCGGGGGCCGGAGGCTCCCCGCAAGCCCCCACGTGTGGGGACTGTATAGCCCTCAGGGAGAGGGGGCAGGGGGGTGCTTTCACGGGTAGGTTTTTTCCGTAGGGACGCGCTTCTGCGCGTCCGCAGGGCGTCCTGATGCGGCACACGTCCCCACGGACAGGCAGACGCCTGTCCCTACGGATGGCGTTCCAACACCATCGAGCGAAAAACCTACCCCTGTGAGGCAGGAGGGTGAGGGCGTATCGTCCAACCAAACGGTACAGTAAGCATGAACCATGTCTAAAGCAAAACAGACCGTAACCGATAACAGCCGTCTGGTGAATATCACCGGATGGCTGTTCTGCATGAGTCATAAGGCAGGTTACGCCGCTGCCAACCGGCCAGTCTGATCCCTCACCTGTCCATCCGCTTCCTAAAATAAGTTACACCCTAAGAGCGGTTTAACACGTTTTCTGCTTGCAAGGCCTGGC
>RRYU01008871.1_pt1 | contig 22826 bp, 20 predicted proteins | sample 2162651 | NCBI WGS metagenome assembly RRYU01 (sample SAMN10267283, study PRJNA491782) | microbial mat metagenome | isolation source: biomat in the production well | place: Japan: Minami-Kanto gas field, natural gas well KTG3 | collected 2017-06 | reverse complement strand
CCCCAGCAGCAGCAGTAATCCGCCCCATGCCCAGGGACGAAACCGAATGATTCCCGGGTTCAATGGCCATAGCCTCATCCGGCTATAGCGCAGGGTCAGCCACCATAACAATCCCAAGGTGGCCATGCCGCCCAGGAGATGGGCCGTGACAATGGCCGGTTTGACCAGCAGTGTCACTGTCCACATGCCGAGCAGGGCCTGAAAGATCACCAGGCCCAGCAGCAGACTGGGCAGGCCTACGGAGATACCGCTGCGTTTGCGGTTGTACCAGGCGAGGATTGCCAGCAATAACACCGTCAGGCCCAGGGTGCCGGCCAAATAACGGTGCACCATCTCTTTCCAGGCCTTGGCGGTTTCCACCGGACGTTCGGGATAAGCGGCATTGGCCTGGTTTACCGCCTGTTCGCTGGTGGGAGCGCCAATGCGTCCATAGCAGCCCGGCCAATCAGGACAGCCCAGGCCGGCATCGGACAAACGCACATAAGCGCCAAGCATAATGACGGCCAGCGCAAGCACTGTACTGAAGGCGGCGAGGCTGGAAAAGGTGGTTCGCTTCATACTCTGACCTTGCTGTGGGAACTGCTTGGGGATGTGCAATTGGCGGAATACCGCACATATCTCCTACAATGCCCGGTAAAATATACGAATTTCCGGAGTATGGCGATATGTCTGACAATGCTGTGATTGGCTTGCCCATCAGCCGCGAGGGCCGGGCGCTTGGAGCGGCCTGGTTGATGTTGGGTGTCGGTGCCCTGGCCCTGGCGGGATTGTTTGCCATATTGCTGGTATTGGCACGCACTCCAGGATTCGAGGCCTTGTTCCCTACTCAGGATTTCTTTCGTACCGCACTGGTCGTGCATGTGGACCAATCGGTGTTGATCTGGTTTCTGGCTTTTTCCGGAGTGATATGGAGCCTGGGGGCAGAGACCGGTGGGGGCATGCAAGGTCTTGTGTACCGCAGTGCCCTGAGCGTTGCCGCTGTGGGTTGTTTGCTGGTTGCGGCCTCTCCCTTTCTGGGCGCATCCGACCCGCTCATGAATAACTATGTTCCTGTGTTGCGCCACCCCTTGTTTTTTACTGCCCTGGCGGTGTTCGGCACCGGGATGCTGATCCAGGTGCTGTTGTACCTGGGTGGTGTTCGCAGTGCACTGAGATGGTCTGATCCCCTGTGGGTGGGTGCGTTCAGCTCGGCGCTGGCGGTTGTGTTTGCCATCGGCTCCCTGGTCTGGACGGCATTGACCCTGTCTGGAGACTGGCAGGGCAAGGCCTACTACGAGTATCTGTTCTGGGGAGGCGGCCACGCCTTCCAGTTTGCCTACACCCAATTGATGCTGCTGGCCTGGCTGTGGTTGGCGCGCATAGCCCGCGTGCCCCTGGCATTGTCTGATCGTGGCTTGGCAGTCATCATGATCCTGGGAGCCCTGCCCTTGCTGATGGTGCCTGTCATCCATGCCCTGTATGCGGTGGACTCGGCCTGGTCCCGGTTGGCCTTTACCCGCCTGATGCAATATGGCAATGGTCTGGCAGCCATCCCTATAGGCCTGCTGCTGCTGCTGGGTCTGACACGCCGCAGCGGTGCACTGGGGCAGGCGGAAACACCCTGCTTCCGTGCCTTGCAGGCATCCATGCTGCTGTTTGCTGCCGGCGGTCTGATCGCATGGGCCATTTCCGGTACCAATACGGTGATACCGGCGCATTATCATGGCTCCATCGTCGGCGTTACCCTGGCTCTGATGGGATTGACCTATGTTCTGCTCCCACGGCTGGGATATGCAGCGCCGAGCGGGCGCATGGCGCTCATACAGCCCTGGATTTATGGCCTGGGGCAACTGTTGCATATCGGCGGACTGGCCGTTTCCGGGGCCATGGGTATTCAGCGCAAAACCGCGGGAGCGGCCCAGGGTCTTGAGGGTCTTTACGCCAAGATCGCCATGGGGGTGATGGGCGTTGGTGGGCTGCTGGCGGTAATTGGCGGGATATTGTTCGTGCTGGTGGTTATCCGGGCATTTATGCACCGTGAATAGCCGGAATCCACAATGTGCCATGCACCATGGGGAGCAGTGGCACAGGCACAGCCTGTTTACAGGTGCTTGCAGGAAATGCAGGTGTGCGTCCTGGACGATTGCTTGTTTTTGTGCCGGATATTCTGAGATCGTGATCCCAGTGCCGGGGGCGGGCCCGCACCGGCAAGGCGTGTAGAATTTCCCCATGAAAGTGTGTTCGCAGTGAGGTGCTCCGCAATCGCAGGCCCCGCCTTCATACGCCTACGTAGTGGTCCACCAACAGGAAACCGAACATCGCGGTTAAATACAGGATCGAGTAGCCGAAGGTTTTCATGGCGTAGCGGTCGTCATCGCTGTACCACAAACGCACGGCCTGAAACAGGAAGCCGCCACCCAGGGCGAGGGCTCCGATCAGATACACGACACCACTCATGTGTGTGGTGAAAGGCATGAGGGAAACCACGACCAGCAGCAGGGTGTAGAGCAGGACCTGTTGTTTGGTGAAGGCAACGCCATGGGTTACCGGCAGCATGGGTATGCCGGCGCGGGCGTAGTCTTCACGCCGCTTGATGGCCAGGGCCCAAAAATGGGGCGGGGTCCAGACGAAGATCAGCAGTACCAGCAGCAGTGCATGGATATGCACCTCGCCGGTTACGCAGGTCCAGCCCAGCAGTGGCGGTGCGGCTCCGGCCAGTCCTCCCCAGACGATGTTCTGTGGCGTGCTGCGCTTGAGGTAGACAGTGTAGATGACTGCATAGCCGATGAAGGCGGCAAAGGTGAGCATGGCGGTAAGCACATTCACCAGGGTAGCCAGCATTAAAACGGCGATGAACGCCAGGCTCATGGCGAAAGCCAGGGCGTGGGGGGTGTCCATATTACCGGAGGGCAGCGGGCGGTTGCGGGTTCGATCCATGATCGCATCGATGCGCTGATCCACTATGTGGTTCAGTGCAGCGCCTGCTGCAGAGGCCATGCCGATGCCGATGAGACCGAACACCAGGGTCTGCAGGGGTACCATGCCAGGTGTGGACAGCAGCATACCCACCAGGGCGGTGAACAGAATCAGCGCCACCACCTTGGGTTTGGTCAGGTCATAATAACGCCGCCAGGCGATATTGCGGGATTTGTTTACACTCAGTTCAGCGATGGCCATAGCTTGCACCTTTGATCCAGTTCTTGGAGGCCTTGAGCAGGCGCTCCATGTCTTTGAGGGTGTCTTTCACCGGGGCATCCGGGGCGTAACGCATCATCAGATTGCCCACGGGGTCGAGTATGTAGAGGCGCTCCCGCGCGGTCTCACTCCCGCCAAGGGCGGTGAGCAGGCGTGTGTCTGCTAGGGCGACCTTCATACCTTCGAATTCATCATCCGTGTCCGGGGCCGCTTCCGTTCCCGTGAGGATCTGCAGGCGTTCCACGCTGTAGCGGGTCTCGCCCAGGGCCAGGCGTATCTGCCGCAAGGCTATGAGTTTGTTGCGGCAGGCCTGCTCACAGGGGGCTGCATTGAGACTGATGAGCGTCCATTTCCCCTTGAACTGGTCTGTATCCAGCGGGCTGCTGTCGGCGTTGCGCAACCCAAGGTCTGCGCTCAACGGGATGGCGGGTTGCATCAGTTCACCGCGATTGCTGCGCGTTGAGGGCAGGTATTCAGGATTGAAATAGAAAAACCAGGCCGCGAGCACGGGGGCTGCGAATACCACCACCATGGCCAGTAGCGGGAACAGGCTGCGGGGTTTTTTTTGTACGGCTTCGGCAGTCATGTAGACAACTCCATGGACGCTGGTTTCTCCAGGCTCAGCTTGATGTAGAGACCCAGGGAGATGAGGGCGAAGGCGAACCACTGGATGGCATAGCCCTGGTGCATGCCTTCCTTGGGCATTTCACGCGGCCATTCGCGTGCATAACCATGGGCCTCGCCCGGATTCTGCAGAATCACGATGGGTTGCAGGGGGTAATCCACACCGGATGCATACAGACCCACGGTCATGTAGGGCCAGCGTTTGCCCCAGGCCTGTGCCGCATGTTCACCCTGATGCAGGGCCAGGGCGGGGGGTGAGGGTTGCTCAGCAACGCCGGTGATGCTGACCGGTCCTGTCGGGGTATCGATCAAAGGGGGCTGATTCTGCTCATCGGCGGCCACCCAACCTCTGTTGATCAGTACCCGGATGTCGCTGTCGGACTGGCGCAGCGGGGTGATCACATAAAAACCGGTCTTGCCTGCAAAGCGACGGTTTTCGATGAAGAAACCCTGTTCCGGCTCGAAGTCTCCATGCACACGTACCTGCCGATAACGTAATTGTGCGGCGTCGGCGATCAGTTCCCCGAGTTGCAGGGGCGGCATCTGCTCGCGCGCATTCAAGGTCTCGGCCTGTTGGCGTTTTTCCATGGCGCGGTCCATCTGCCATAGGCCCAGGGCCACAAAGAACGGGACAGGCAATGCCAGCAACAGGAGCGGGAACAGCCGCAAACGAAATTTGTACTCGCCTATTTGCATGGGGGTGCTATATTCCTGAGTATCGGCCTATGTTATAGGCGGGCAATGCAATCAACCCGACAAATACACTGTGCAAGGGGTCAACCATGGACATCATCACCAAGCTGCCTTTATTGCTGGTCCTCGGCTTTATCATCTTTTCTCTGGGTAGAGGCATGTATTTTCTTACCAAAGACGACGGCGAGGCCGACAAGACCCGTGTGGTCAGGGCTTTGACGGTCCGTGTCACCCTGTCCCTGATTTTGTTTGCATTACTGATTCTGGGCTACCTTTTTGGCTTGATACAGCCGCACGGCCTGTAGGCGGTTAGCCCGGTTACAGTTAAGGCAACCCAGGTGGGTTATTCCTTCATTTTTAATCTGTGACTCAGCATATACCTGCCCCGGTTGATCCGGGGCAACCGTCCCGTTTACAGCCAGTAAACGAAGACAAACAATCCCAGCCAGACCACATCCACAAAGTGCCAGTACCATGCCACCGCCTCGAAGGCGAAGTGGTTATGGGGTGAAAAATGGCTCTTCATGGCGCGCACCAGAATCACCGTCAACATGATGGCCCCCATGGTCACGTGGAAGCCGTGGAAACCGGTCAGAATGTAGAAAGTGGAACCATAGACGCCGGACTCCAGGGTCAGATTCAGTTCGTGATAGGCGTGCCGGTATTCCCAGGCCTGCAGGATCACAAACAGAAAACCCAGGAAAATGGTGAGTGCCAGGCCCCGTACCAGGGTTTTCTGGTTATCAGCCTTGAGACCCCAGTGCGCCCAGGTGACGGTGGCGCCGGAGGTCAGCAGAATCAGGGTGTTGAGGGCCGGAATACCCCAGGCGTCCACGGTCTGGAATTCCCCGCCGGCTTGAGCGGGTCCGCTGCTGGGCCATTCGTTGGTGAATTGGTCGTACAGCAGTTCCTTGGTTGCGCCCAGGTATCCTTCACCTGCAAGCCAGGGCAGGGAGATTTCACGCAAATAATACAGCGAGCCGAAAAAACAGGCGAAAAAGAACACCTCTGAGGCGATGAACCAGACCATGCCCTGGCGGAAGCTGCGGTCCACCTGGGCGTTGTATCGGTCCCCCAGACTTTCGTTGACTACGTCGCCGAACCAGCCATAGAACATGAAGGCTAGCAGACCGAAGCCGGCGATGACCATCCAGGTGCCGAAACTGACCGCGTTCATCCACAGGGCCGCGCCGGCCAGCATCAGCAGAATGGAGATCATGGCGATAATGGGCCATGGGCTTGGATCCGGGATGAAATAGTCTTCTTGTCCGTGTCCTGTGCTAGTCATGCTCTACCTCGCGCCTTTGTTTGGTGGTTTAGGATTATTGATTGTATTATCTGCCTGGCCGGTTGTCCGCCAGTTTGTCCGCGTCCTGTATGCGCATGAAGTTATAGGACAAGGTCAGTGAGGAGATATCCGCCGGCAGATCCGGTGATACAAGGAAGCGCAGCGGCATTTCCTTGGTTTCACCACCTTTCAGGGCCTGCTTATTGAAACAGAAACATTCTATTTTGCTGAAAAAATCGGTGGCCTGCCAGGGGGCCACACTGGGAATCGCCTGTCCGGTGATGGTCTTGGACGAACGGTTTTCAGCCACGAAATTGACTTCCTTGATCTCACCGGGGTGGACCCGCACCTTGCGTTCCAGGGCTTTGAACTCCCAAGGTAGATCCGGGTGCACGGTACCGGTGAATTTAACGGTGACCCAGCGATCGGTGACGGCTGCGTTCGTCTCCGATATGAGAGCAGCCTGGGTGTTCGCTCTCTGCTCTACGGACTGGAGGCCGGTGACCTGGCAGATCAGTCCATAGAGTGGAACCAGGGCGAAGCCGAAGCCGAACATGCCCAGGGTGATGCCGCCCAGCCACCACAGGGTACGGCGGTTTTTCGCCTGCAGGTCCTTGTTCCCACTCATCATAGACCTCCGGTGTTTCCGATGGCGATGTTGAGCAGGCCCTTCCAGAACGGGATGGCGCTGATCATGATCAGTATGGCCAATACGCCGAGTATCCATGCCAGGCGGATATTCTTGCGCTTTCTCTCTTTGTCTGCCGGGTTCATCGTATTCATGTCCTGCTATTTCGTATCGCTCGGTGTAAACCTATCTGCAGCAGCGGCTCGGCATTGGATATACCAGCCTGTGAGGCGCTGCTGCGGAGAAATCTATCGCTGAGTGGGAAGATGGCGGAGTGCATGCCTGCGCACCCCGCCGAACCTACCTCTTATTTCAATTGCGGGGCCGTGGTCCAGCTATGGAAGGGGGGTGGAGAGGACAATTCCCATTCCAGGCCCTTGGCGCCTTCCCAGACCCTGGCATCGGCCTGCTTGCCGCCGCGGATGGTCTTGATCACGATGTACAGCAGCAGCAGGTGACTGAGGCCATACACGAAGGCTGCCACCGAAGACAGGACGTTGAACTCGGTGAACATCACGTTGTAGTCGATGATGCGCCGCGGCATGCCCGCCAGGCCCAGGAAATGCTGTGGAAAAAAGGTGATGTTGAAGCTGATCACGTTGACCCAGAAGAAAATCTTGGCCAGCTTCTCGTCGTACATATTGCCGGTCCATTTGGGCAGCCAGAAGAAAACCGCTGCAAACAGGCCGAACACCGCACCGGGCAGCAATACATAGTGGAAGTGGGCCACTACGAACATGGAATCGTGATATTGCATATCGGCGGGCACGACTGCCAGCATGATGCCGGTAAGGCCGCCGAAGGTGAACATCAGCAGAATGCCCACGGCGAACAGCATGGGCGTCTCGAAGGTCATCGAACCCTTCCATATGGTGGCGATGTAATTGAAAACCATCAGGCCCACCGGGATGGAAATGATAATGGTGCCGATCATGAAATAGGTGACCGCCCCCAGGGACATGCCGATGGTGTACTGATGATGCGCCCATACCACCATGCCGATCACCATGATGGCCAGCATGCCGCCCACCAGGGAGTTGTAGCCGAACAGCGGCTTACGGGCGAAGGTGGGGATGATGGAGGCCAAGACGCCGAAAGACGGCAGGATCAGTATGTACACTTCCGGGTGGCCGAAGAACCAGAACAGGTGCTGGAACAGGACCGGGTCGCCACCGCCTGCGGCGATGAAGAAGCTGGTGCCGAAGTGACGGTCGAACAGCAGCATGGTGACCCCGCCGGCAAGCACCGGTACCACCAGGATCAGCAGGAAGGCGGTAACCAGCCAGGTCCAGACGAAGATAGGCATCTCCATCAGCTTCATGCCGGGGGCGCGCATATTAAAGATGGTGACGATAATGTTGATCGAGGCAAGCACCGAGGAGATGCCCAACAGGTGGATGGCGAAGATCAGGAAGTCCATGGACATGCCCACCTGCAGCGACAGGGGCGGGTACAGGGTCCAGCCGGTATTGATCTGGCTGCCGCCGCCCGGGAAAAAAGGCACGACGAAAGACAGGGTCAGCATGAGGGCCGCGGCCGGAAGAATCCAGAAAGACAGGTTGTTCATGCGCGGCAGGGCCATGTCCGGCGCGCCGATCATGAGTGGGATCATCCAGTTGGCCAGGCCCGCGGCGGCGGGCATGACGGCGCCAAAGATCATGATCAGGGCGTGATTGGTCACCAGGTTGTTGTACAGGTCCGGCTCCAGCAGTTGCAGACCCGGCATGAAAAGCTCGGCGCGGATCAACATGGCGCTGGCGCCGCCCAGAAACATCATGCCCAGGGCGAAAATCAGGTACATGGTGCCGATGTCTTTGTGGTTGGTGGACATCAGCCAGCGTTTAATGCCTTTCGGCGGACCGTGATGGTCGTGGTCATGGTCGTGCGCGGCGGTAGCGGTCGACATGTTATTAGCTCCTCTCGATTTTAATAAATATATCAGCGGGCGGCCTTGACGTCGGCGGGCTGTACCAGGTCGCCGGTGTCGTTGCCCCAGGCGTTGCGTTCGTAGGTCACGATGGCCGCCACTTCCAGGTCATTGAGGCTGTTCCACGGCTGCATGGCGGTTCCCGCCTTGCCGTTGAGCACGATGTCCAGGTGCGCAGCGATGTCGCCGGTGGCGATGGGGCTGCCTATGAGTGCCGGGAAGGCGGGCGGCAGACCCTTGCCGGTGATCTGATGGCAGGCGCCGCACTTGCTGTTGTACAGGCCCTTGCCCTTTTCCATCAGCTCTTCCATGCTCCAGGTCTTGTCGGATTCAGCCTCGGCCAAGGCGGCCAGCTTCAGTTCCTTCTGCCCTTTCACCCAGGCGTCGAACTTGTCCTGCGGCACGGCCTCTACCACGATGGGCATGCGCGCATGCCAGGTGCCGCACAACTCGGCGCACTGGCCACGGAAAACGCCTTCGCGGGTCAATTCCACCCAGGTTTCGGTAACATAGCCGGCGATGGCATCCTTCTTCACCGCGAGTTCAGGTACCCAGAAGGCATGGTTGACATCGGCGGAGGTATGCAGAAAACGAATCTTTTTACCTACCGGCAGTACCAGACGGTTGTCCACTTCGCGCAGATACAGGTCGCCAGCCTCCTCCTGCGGCGTGTATCGGCTTTCGATCCTGACGTCGTGATCCAGATACTCGTACTCCCACCACCACTGATGACCTACTACTTTGACGTCCATCAGATCTTCGCCCTTGGGGACTTCCCATACCTTCTCGAGGGTCGTTTGCGCGGAACTGGCTATGGTCAGGTCGATACCCAGCACCAGGGTCGGGACCAGCACCCAGGACCATCTGCCGAACCAGGACTCATGAAAATGCTGATCCGCTTCATAGCCCTTGTCCTTGCGATGATTGACCAGGGAATAAATGATGAAGCCGAACACGATCACCAACAGCACGGTGGCGATTCCTGATGTCAGCATATGTATGTCATAGATTTCCTGTGCCGTGGTTGCTGCCGGCGGAGGGAAGTTAAGCCCCATTTCGGCAAGAACGCCGGCGGACCACAGTGTGGCGCCGGTGGCGAGGGAGAGTGCGCTTTTTATGTGTGAGACAGCCATTTTACTCCTCATCCATAGTTCAGATTTTTTGTTCTGCGGCGTCCAGACCCTTGGGCAGCATTGAGGGTGCGGTTTGACGCCAATCGGGATAAAAACTCATGCGCTCGCGCAGGACAGCCGCAAGCTCGATGCGCTCGTGTTCCACCAGGCTTGCGGCAATTTCCACCTGTCTTCCGTGACAGGCCAGGAACAGACGGCTGGGATACCAGCTTCCCTTCTCGCTCAACAGGCTGATCCGGGTCCAGTAGCGGGGCAGACGGGCGACCTCGTTCAACTGTGCGCGTCCGCGCAACAGCACCACTTCATTGGCATCCAGGTACAGGACCTCGCGAGTCGCGCTCCAGCGGGCGCCGGCATAAATGCCCATGGCCAGCACGGCCATCTCCAGGCCGGCGAAAGGCAGTACCAGCCAGGCTCCCTGCAGAGCGAAAAAGCCGGCCACCAGGCTGGTGCATGCAAAGAAAAACAGGAACAGGTATTTCATCCGGGACCAGCCCAACGCGCAATTGGGACTGATCGTCAAGCTGCATTCCCCGGAGTCGAACTGCTGGTATGTCAGCATGCGTGTTTTCCCCTGTTTCGCGTCTCTTAAAGGCGTGTCCGTCGTCTACTAAAGGTATAAGGCCTTTTAGTCCTGGCCATGTTGTGACATTACAACAGAATGCGTGGGAAATGACCCAATAGCATACGACGTGCAGAAGAATGATCTAAATCAACAAAAAACGCAATATTTTTCTTGCCATATGAAAATTAGGGTTGTCGATAATTTTATTTGATCTGCGTCAATTGTCCTGTCCGGTTTATTATGTTTATGCGCCCTTGTCCTGCTGCTTGTTTCTATAAAATTAGGAAATAAAGAATTTATTTCGCCGCCTATATGTCCAGAGCGAACTGGTGTGACTGAATCTGAAAGGACTAAGGACTCTCCAGGAATCGGCTTTGTTCGATGGGTCTTCGTGTGCCGATCATTTCAGTACGCGTTCAGCGGATAGCCACATCATGGAGGGCTCGGCCGAATCCTCGGGTAGCAGGACCATCCCGTACTGTGTGGGCCATTGTGTAACGCCACCCACTTCCTCAGGCTTGCCCAGCATGCTTGTCAGCACATTCCTCAGATGTTGGTGGTAGTCACTAAGGTACACCAGTTTCATGGCCTGTAATGCATTGGTCTCGAAATACATCACAAGGAAGTGGGCCGGAGTGTTGTTGAATGCTCCGATGCGTGAGGTGCAGTTGCGTTCACCCAAGGGGGTGTGGTTATTGCTGCATTGCCATTGGATGTCCGGGAGAAATTCCCGCATCTTGTCCTCACCGAATACGGAGGCAAGGGTGTCCAGGCGCATCTCCACCATGTGTTCACCCTTCAGTCCCAGCACCATGAGATCAGTGCGCCGGCGGCCGTCTTCGGTGAACATGAGCCAAGTGATCGGGCCGGTTATCACAGCGAGGGCCAGCAGGGTCTTGTAAAAACGTGGTATGCGGAAACGCTTGTTGTCGGTCATTGACGCCTTCAACTGAAATACATTGCGGGTTGGATCATTTTATTGATCTAAATGGACAGGGTGGTTTGGTCCCCCGATCCAGCGATCGGGGGACCAGCGTACTGCCGTCCGTGTCAGGACGGGCTGCACCCATCCAGCAACAAAGCTTGGCTACTTGTTGGCCCTGTTCTCGGTCAGATCTTCCACTACGGACGGATCCGCCAGGGTCGAGATATCGCCCAGTGCATCGACCTCATTGGCCGCGATCTTGCGCAGGATACGGCGCATGATCTTGCCGGAACGGGTTTTGGGCAGGCCCGGGGCCCATTGGATGACGTTGACTATGGCAATGGGGCCAATCTCCGAGCGCACCAGCTTGACCAGTTCTTTCTTCAACTCATCGGTGGGTTCGACACCAGCCATGGTCGTGACGTAGGCATAGATGCCCTGGCCGGTAAGCTCGTGTGGATAGCCTACCACTGCAGCCTCGGCCACTTTCTCATGCAGTACCAAAGCGGACTCGATTTCGGCGGTGCCCAGGCGGTGACCGGAGACGTTCAATACATCGTCGATGCGCCCGGTGATCCAGAAATAGCCATCTTCGTCGCGCCGCGCTCCGTCACCGGTGAAGTAGTAGCCTTTGTACTGGCTGAAGTAGGTGTCGAAGAAGCGTTTGTGGTCACCGTAAACGCTGCGCATCATGCCGGGCCAGGGGCGGTTTATGACCAATGCGCCCTCGGTGGCGCCCTCCAGCACCTCTCCGCTGGCGGCATCCACGATTTCGGGAACCACGCCGAAGAAGGGCTTGGAGGCGGAACCGGGTTTCAATGCGGTGGCGCCGGGCAGGGGCGTGATCAGGTGGCCGCCGGTCTCGGTCTGCCACCAGGTGTCCACGATGGGGCAACGAGCGTCGCCGACCACGTTGTAGTACCACTCCCAGGCCTCGGGGTTGATGGGTTCGCCTACGGTGCCGAGCACGCGCAGGCTCTTGCGCGAGGCCTTTTTCACCGGTTCTTCGCCAGACCGCATCAGGGCGCGGATGGCAGTGGGGGCGGTGTAGAAGCTGGCCACATTATGCTTGTCCACCACCTGCCAGAAGCGGGAGGTGTCCGGGTAGTTTGGAATGCCTTCGAACATCAGGCTGATGGCGCCGTTGGCCAGGGGGCCGTAGACGATGTAGGTGTGGCCGGTGACCCAGCCCACATCGGCGGTGCACCAGTACAACACCCCCGACTACTAGTACAACGTGGAGTACTGGGTGACCGCGGCATGCAGCAGGTATCCGCCGGTGGTGTGCAGCACACCCTTGGGTTTGCCGGTGGAACCGGAGGTGTAGAGGATGAACAACGGATCCTCGGCATCCATTTCTTCCGGTTCGCACACTGGATCGGCCTTGGCAATTTCCTCGTCATACCAGACATCGCGGCCTTCGGTCCAATCGACGGCGCCGCCGGTGCGCCTGACCACCACCGCAGTGGTGACATTGGGGCATTCGGACAGGGCTTTATCCGCATTTTTCTTCAAGGGAACATGCTTGCCGCCGCGCAGGCTGTAGTCTGAGGTGATCAGGGTGCGGCAGTCGGAGTCCTGAATTCGATCGCGCAGGCTGTCCGGGGAGAACCCTCCGAATACGATGGAGTGCACCGCGCCGATGCGGGTGCAGGCCAGCATGGCGACAGCCGCCTCCGGGATCATGGGCATATAAATGCACACCCGGTCCCCTTTCTTCACGCCGCGGGACTTGAATACGTTGGCCAGCTTGTTTACTTCCGCATGTAGTTCGCGGTAGCTGATCTTGCGGTCTTCCTCCGGACTGTCACCCTCCCAGATGAGGGCGGTCTGGTCTCCGCGGGTATCCAGATGGCGGTCCAGGCAGTTCACGGAGACGTTTAATTTGCCACCTTTGAACCACTCGATGTGCAGGTCGCCTTCGTTGAAGCTCCAGTCCTGCACCGCATCCCATTTTTTCGACCAGGTAAGAAATTGCTCCGCCTGCTCGGCCCAGAATCCGTCCGGGTCATCGACGGATCGTTTGTACATTTCATCGTACTTGGCCGCGTCGATGTGGGCCTTGGCGGCGAACTCGGCGGGAACCGGATAGGTTTTGGCATCTGACATCCCAATCTCTCCTAAAGTGTTGTTATGGCTATTACCTGGAAACGGCACCTGACCGCTTCATGCAAGATTTATCAACTGAGCCGACATAAAAATCACAGTGAAACCGATCACCACTGGTGGTGAGGTCGTTACAGAGCGCAAAATAAGCCCAATTTTCCTCTGGCTGCGAAAACTGCTCGGAATAGACCGGCTGTTGATCTTCCTGCTTGAGCATCAGCGTTGATTCACAGGATCAACCGTTCTGTTCTCACCTTGCCAGATAAAAATAGTTCGTATTCTGTGTTGCGTCCAACTGCCATTTCCAGGTTTAACGATTGAAGCGCCTGCGATGGTTTGCCCGAATACCGGCGCCGGGTCACGGCGGTTTTCCTCCAGGGTTTCAGGTCTCTTAACTATGGGCGCTCCGGTTATTGAAGCAGGAATTCTCCCAGGCTCATGCCTTTGCCCTGATCGCGATAGGCCGCTTCGGCGAGAAACAGTTCGGCGGCGGCCAAGGCATCGCTCAAGGCATTATGGGCCGGGTAGCGAGGGAGATTATAGCGCTCCCGCAGTGCGCCGAGGCGCATCTCTTTCGGCGCGATGGTAATGTTGCGGCGCTGAAACAGACGCAGGGCCACAGCCTGGGTGTCAACGGCGGGGATCGGCGGCCTGATCCCGTAGAGGCCCTCGCAGGCCGCTGACATGAAGCCGATCTCCACTTTGGCGTGGTGGGCGATCAGCACCCGCCCCGTCATTTCCTTCAGCACATGGGGCAGAATCTCGCTGATGTCGTCTCCCTTGGCCATCTGGTCATGCGTTATCTGGTGTATGACGGCGCTCTCCTCGGGTATGTCCCGTTTAGTGCGCAGCAGCATATGGCGCGCGCTGGCCAGGTCAATGCGTACTCCTCGCACCACGACCATGCCAAAACTCAATATGTGGTCCTTGCGGGCTTCCAGGCCGGTTGTTTCCAGGTCCATGGCCAGGTATTCCACTTCCCGCCAGTCCCGTTTTTTGTCCGGAAAAGGCTGTTGCAGATATTCCCGCAAAGGCCCTTCCTGCGACTTTCTCAAAAGACGTCTACGTTGGAAATCCTGTCCGAACAGCCTTGCTAGCACTTCATTTCACTCCGCAGCCTCATTTGTACATTGTTCTTGTCTGCTGCCTGTCTTGGAGTGCGGAATGCGGATGAGGGATTTCGTTGTTGCCTGACGACAGGCGACATATTAAAAGCGTACCGGGTCGCAGTACAATTCCCCATTCTGAAATCGACCTTGTTTGTCGCCAGGAAACACCTTGAGGCGCCATCGGTATACTAAAAATACACCAGCCTACTCGGAACCCTGTCTCAGGTGAACCTCCCCGCCTGATAGCGTTGCCCCAGGGTTTCCTGCATGGTGGCGATGAGGCTGAAAGCATCTTTCAGGTGTGAGCGTTCCAGTGGCGACAATTCGTCAGGGGAGATGTAATTGTCCGGCTGTTTGCCCCCCCGGATCTGTCGAACCTGATGCTGCACACGCAGTGTCGCGATGAACTCGAAGGCGTCGATGAGATTGGCGCCGCCGTCTTTGCTCACCGCCGGTGTCTTGACCGCTTCTTCCAGGCGGTGCAGGGTGGCAATTTCAGCCAGGCCTTCAGACAGGCTGAATATGCGTGCCAAGTCGATAATGGGCACGACACCCCGGTGTTTGATGTCGAAGGTCTTGGCATGGTCGCCACCGCTGATGAGCACGAAATTGCGGAAGAATCCCAGAGGTGGGCTGTGCTTCAGGGCATTGGAAACCATGTAAGCCAGGAATATCCGGTTCTTTTTGCCCTTGTCCAGTATCAGGACCTGCAGACGCTGGTACAGGGACTCGTCGCCCCCGAGTACGCGCATGTCGAAGAAAACACTGGAGTGCATGAGGGCCATGGGCTCAGGTTTCTCTATCCATCCGGAAAAGTAGCGTTTCCACACCCGCAGTGGCTGCCGCCATTTAGGATTGGTGGCCATGACATCGCCCGGGCAGTAATAGAAGCCGCAGGCATCCAGTCCATCGCACACAAACTTGGCCAGTGCGGCGAAATAGGCGTCGTGCTCCGGCTCCATCTCGTTGGAGATGATCATGCAATTGTCCTGGTCGCCGAAGCTGGTCTGTTCGCGCCGGGCCTGGGAGCCGCAGGCCGCCCAGGCATAGGGTACGGGGGGAGGCCCCATCTGTTCCTCGGCCAGTTGCAGCAGGCGCCGGGTGATGGAACTGGAGACGGCGGTGACCGCCTGTCCGACATGTTCTGCGGTGGCCCCGGTGGCAACCAGGTGCACCTGCAGCTCGGGTATACGCTTTCCGATCTGGGCCAGGGTGTCCACATCCCTGGCCTTGTAGATGTCGCCCACCATGTAGATGGCATTGGCGCTCTGGTGGCGCACCATGTCGGTGGTGGTTAGAACGCCCACTGGCCGGTCGCCGTCCATCACCGGCAGGTGGTGCACATTGAGCCGGGTCATGGCCAGCAGGGCCTGGAATGCGGGCGTATTATGGTCGATCATGTGCAATTTGCAGGTCATGATCTCGCGGATGGGGCGGGTGTAGGGCAGCCCCTCGGCCAGGCAGCGGCTGCGCATGTCGCGCAGGGTCGCTATGCCCATGAGCTTATCATCCTGCATGATCAGTATGGACGAGATGTGTTCCTGGTCCATGCGTCGCGCAACTTCCTGGATACTGGTATCCGGCGGGACACTGATCAGCCGGTGGGTGATCAGTTCCCCGACATCCATGGTCATCAGGTTCGAGCCCTGCCCCGATGGTTCCTTCATGTGCTGCAAGGCGCGGCGCAGGCGTTCACTCACCGAATGGTCGAAATGCTCGCGGAATACCGAATTGGCGGCCTTGATCTTGCCCAGGTCCTCGCAGGAGAGCAGATAGGACAAGGTGTCTTCCGCTGCGGTACCGTAGAGTATGGGGCTGCCTTCGCGACAGGGAAAATAACAGACTTCGCCTTCGCCCAGTTTGCTCACCAGATCGCCGGTCTCATCGCGCATATCCACGGCGCCCTGGCGTATCAGATACAGATAGTCCTGGTCGGCATCGTCCGGCGGGAAGGTTGTGCCACGGCGGAAGTAGCGGATGCTCAGCAGTTTAGGCAGCTTATCCAGGACTTCGCCGGGTAACTGGTCGAAAGGTGGCTGATTCGCTATAAAATCGCGAATTTCTACCAGTTCGATGTCCATTCTATGTTATCCCGGTTTTTTCGATGCGCAGGGTGTGTCATGAGTGCGGACTCAGTCTTAATATCTTACCAGTCTCGACAGGGAAAAGGGTGAGATATAAAGGCTGGAAAAAAAGCCCCGCCTTGCGGCGGGGCTCAAGTTGCGACAGCTGTTTCTTAGTGGTCGACTGAGGCTCCGGCGCCACGGGGCACGCGGATGTCTTCCACCAGGTGCTGGATGTGCTCCGGAGGAGGCGTGGTCACCTTGGATACGGCAATGGCCACGATGAAGTTGACCAGGGCGCCGACAGCGCCAAAGGCGTTCGGGGATATGCCCATGAACCAGTTCGGGCCCATGTCACCCAGGAAAGAAGTGCCGGGGATGAAAAGGATGCCCTTGTGCTGGAACACGTACAGCATGGTGACGCCGATACCAGCGGCCATGCCGGCAACGGCGCCTGCACTGTTCATCTTCTTGTTGAAGATACCCATCATCAGTACCGGGAATATGGAACTGGCAGCCAGACCGAAGGCGATGGCCACGGTGCCCGCTGCGAATCCCGGCGGATGCAGGCCCAGATATCCGGCCACACCGATGGCGCCCGCCATGGCAATACGTCCGGCCATGAGTTCCGACTTTTCGCTGATGTTCGGGGTGAATGTGCCCTTCAGCAGGTCATGCGAGATGGCCGATGATATGGCCAGCAGCAGGCCGGCGGCTGTGGACAGGGCCGCGGCGAGACCACCGGCGGCCACCAGGGCGATGACCCAGTTGGGCAGGTTGGCGATTTCCGGATTGGCCAGCACCATGATGTCCCGGTCCACCTTGACCATTTCACTGCCTTTCCAGCCCCACTCGGCGGCCTTGGCGGCGAATTCCTCGTTCTTGTCATTGTAGTACTGGATGCGGCCGTCGCCGTTCTTGTCCTCGTACTTCAGCAGGCCGGTGGCCTCCCAACGCTTGAACCAATCGGGGCGTTTTTCATACTCCAGATTCGAGCTGACCTCGCCCACGGGACCGGCCTGAATGGTGGTCATCAGGTTCAGGCGAGCCATGGCGCCCACGGCCGGGGCCACGGTGTACAGCAGGGAGATGAAGACCAGCGCCCAGCCCGCGGAGCTACGGGCGTCCTTGACCTTGGGCACGGTGAAGAAGCGGATGATGACGTGCGGCAGGCCGGCGGTGCCGATCATCAGGGAGACGGTGTAGACGAACATGTTGAGCTTGGAGCCCATCACCTGGGTGGTGTATTCCTTGAAGCCCAGTTCGGTGACCACCAGGTCCAGCTTGTCCAACAGGGACATGCCGCTCTCGGTGTGGGTTGAGCCCAGGCCCAGCTGGGGAATGGGGTTGCCGGTCAGGTTCATGGAGATGAACACGGCGGGTACGGTATAGGCCATGATCAATACGCAGTACTGGGCGATCTGGGTATAAGTGATGCCTTTCATGCCTCCGAGTACGGCGTATACAAACACGATGGCCATGCCGATGAACAGGCCGTACTCGTACTCGATTTCCAGGAATCGGCCAAAGGCCACGCCTATGCCCTTCATCTGGCCTATTACATAGGTGATAGAGGCGATGATCAGGCAAATTACAGCAACGATGCGGGCGGTCTGGGAGTAGTAGCGGTCACCGATGAACTCCGGCACCGTGAACTTGCCGAACTTGCGCAGATAGGGTGCCAGCAGCATGGCCAGCAGCACGTAACCGCCGGTCCAGCCCATGAGGAAGACCGAGGCGCCATAGCCGTTGAAGGCAATGAGGCCTGCCATGGAGATGAAGGAGGCGGCGGACATCCAGTCGGCGCCGGTGGCCATGCCGTTGAGTACCGGATGGATACCCTTGCCGGCCACATAGAACTCGCCGGTGGTGGAGGCCCTTGCCCAGATGGCGATGCCGATGTAGAGCGCGAAGGTTGCGCCCACAACGATATAAGTCAGTGTTTGAAGTTCCATATTCTCGAACCCTCTTTAAATTTATTATCAGTCTTCGTGGAAGTCGAAGTCGCGGTCCAGCTTGTTCATGCGCCAGGCGTAGAAGAAGATCAGGATTACGAAGATGTAGAGGGAGCCCTGCTGGGCGAACCAGAAGCCCAGTTTGTAGCCGCCCACGCTGATGTTGTTGAGGGGTTCGACCAGGACGATCCCGAACCCGTAGGACACGACGGCCCATACCACCAGGATCCCGGTCAGGAGCCTGACATTTGCCTTCCAATACTCGGTGGCATTGTTTGCGGTACTCATTTAGATAATCTCCATTTTGGTTATGGAATGTATTGTGATCAGTTTCAGCTGTTACTTTTCGTTACGCCGTGCTTGTGCCCCGGGGCCGTTGCACTGTCAATGCAATCGTTCCTTGTCGCGGCGCAGGCATCGGGTCAGTCCTCCAGGCAATGGACCTTCTGCCCATCAATGAATTTCCCTGTATTTAGCATCGCCGGCCTCAGCTGCCGTTGCGTTGATTGCCCGGTTGCAAAGGCGTGACCAGGACTCCCGCAGCTGGCGGATAATCGCATATTGGGTTGGATAATCCCGTGTCTGAGACCCCATGTGGCTTTTTCCCCGATTTCATCGCGGGCGCACGCATCGCCCTGGTGTGGGTATTAGCCAGTTTCGTGCCGGGTGATGAAGTTTTTTAAAAACAATACGATATGATTTTTCGCATGGTTGATTTGCTACCTTGTGTAACAATTGGGTGTAACTAAAAGTAGCAAAATCGTCCCGCCGGCCTATGTCCTTGGAATAATCACGGAACCGTCATGTTTAAGCGGTGGGTATACAATAGCCCCTGCTCTGGATTAGTAGAGAGACATATGCAGGCCATCGTAGTGGTGTTGGGGGATCTATCCCGTAGTCCACGAATGCTGTACCACGTGCATTCGTTGCTGGAATCCGGTGCCGTGGTCAGGGTTATCTGTCAGCTTGATGGCGAGCTGCCATGGATGCTGCAGGGGCGCCAGGGCTTAAACCTGAAGGTACTGCCGTCCCCCCGGCTCAAGGGGCGGCATGCCCTGCCTGCCGTTGTGTATGTTGTCTATACTGCCTGGCGCCTGCTGCATCAGGCCTGGGGGCTGGTATTGGGGCTGCTGGGTGGGAGGCGGCCTGATTTCATTTTGCTGCAGACTCCGCCCGCACTGCCAAGCTTGATGTTGTGTTCCCTGGCGGCACGTATACGCAAGGTCCGCCTGCTGGTGGATTGGCACAATCTGGGAGACAGTATACTGGCCATGCGTCTGGGCAAGGAACACCGCCTGGTGCGCTGGGCCGGACGCCATGAACGGGCATGGGGGGGCAGGGCGGATGCCCACCTGACGGTTTCCAATGCCATGCGTGATTATCTGCAGGGACAGGGTATCGGACCTGTTTGTGTCTTACGTGACTGTGCCCCCGACTGGTTCCGGCCGACCATGGGCAAAGCCCGGTTGCTGCAGGCCCTGGCGCAGGAGTTGCCGCCGCCGGTGAGTCGTTTACTGGAGGGCGGGCCTGCCGGATGGCCGGGCATCCTGGTCAGCAGCAGCAGCTGGACCGCCGATGAAGACTTCAATCTGCTGCTGGATGCCCTGCGCTTGTGCAGCGCGTATTTCAGGCCCCGGACAACTAAGCCGGCCTTGTTGATACTCCTGACCGGCAGCGGGGCGGGGCGGGAGCGCTTCGAGCAAAGTCTGGCGCGCTCCGGTATTGAGGGGATCGCGGTGCATACCCTGTGGGTCTCCACCCGGGCCTACCCCCGGCTGCTGGCCATAGCCGACCTGGGCCTGTGTCTGCACCGCTCCAGTTCGGGGCTAGACCTGCCCATGAAGATCGCCGACATGTGGGGGGCGGGCATTCCCGTGTGCGCCTTCGATTATGGGCAAACCCTGCGCGAAGTACTGGTGGAGAATGAAAATGGAGTGCTGTTTAACGACGCCGGGCAGTTGGCAGACAGACTATGCGGTTTGTTTACGCCGGAGGGGGCTGTCGCGCCTTCCCTGCGTTTGCTGGGTGAAAAGTTTGCTCGGCGGGACTCTGAGGATTGGGGCAGCCGCTGGCGGCGTCTGGTGCCACCCTTGCTGGAATCACCTTCATGAAGATCATATTCATCCATCCGACCCTGGGTCTGGGTGGTGCGGAACGCTGGCTGGTGGATATGGCCGTGGCCTGCCAGTCCCTGGGGCATGAAGTGCAGATCTTCTGCAATGCCTATGATCAGCGGGCGGCGTTTGCCGATATCCATGAGCATGGCCTGAGCGTACAGGTCATAGGCTCTTGGCTGCCGGCCAGCCTGTTTGGCCGTTTAAAGCTGCCCTGCGCCCTGCTGCGCATGACCTGGCTTGGGTTGCGCCTGCGTCTGGCACGAACTTCTGCTGACCTGTTGGTTGTGGATCTGGTGTCCCATCTCTTGCCCTGGTTGCGTACGGGACATTTCGGCCGGACGCTGTTCTATTGTCACTACCCGGATCTTTTGATGAACATGCCCGGCGGTAGTCTGTACCAATGGTACAGGAGACCCTGGAACCGGCTGGAAGTCGGGGGGCTGGCGGCAGCGGACGAGGTCATGGTCAACAGCCGCTTCACCGGCAGGGTGTTTGGAGATACCTTCCCGGAACTGGAGGCGGACGGGCCCAGGATCGTTTATCCAGGAATCGATACGGCCCCGTTTACCAATATTTCTCCCTTGATGAAGGACCTGAGACAACTGGAGCGCATCGAGATCCTGGTGCTGGGCCGCTTTCACCCAAGCAAACAGCTGGAATTGGCCGTCACTGCCCTGGCGGCTCTGTCCGAACGTCTGCCGGAGGATTTGTTTCGCCGGGTGCACCTATGCATGGCGGGTGGCTTTGATGAACGGGATGTGCAACAGACCAATCTGGTGGATGGCTTGCGTGCAAGCCTGAATCAACATCCCCTGGGGGACCGGGTGAGTCTGCGCTTCAACATAACGGATCAGGACAAGGTTGGCTTATACGCCGCCTCTGCCTGCCTGTTGTTTACCCCTGCGGGTGAGCACCTCGGGCTGGTTCCGCTGGAGGCGATGGCGGCCGCGCGTCCGGTGGTCGCTGTCAACAACGGAGGACCCTGTGAGACCCTGGTGGATGGACAGACCGGGTTTCTGATTGAGCCCCGGGCAGATGCCTTTGCTGACTCCCTGGCACGGCTTATAGAGACCCCTGGCCTGGCGCGCGATATGGGTTTAAAGGGCCGGGAGCGGGTAAAAAGCCGTTTCGACAGGCTGGTGTCCGCCCGGGATCTGCTGCTCAACAGCAACCTTGAATGATCCCCATGGCCTGTTCAATCCGCTTATGTGGATGCAGTCTGCCGATCATGCAGAAGCCACATGCAGATTTCCCGGGTCGCCAGCACGCCAGTCGACTCCGAATGTGCCTCTGCGATCAGGTTGGGGGCATGGGGATACAGACCGCTGCTACCGTGGCGGTGGTGAAATAGCCGATATCGGCTCCCACTTCCAGTACCTGCATGCCGGGTCTGAGCAGGTGGAGCAAGGCCTTGGTCATGGGGGGTGGTGAGGAGATATAACTTGAATTCAAGGCGGGTCATCGCTGGAAACAGACATGAGTGAAACTCGAGGAGCAGTAGGCCACCGGTATGGGCGAGGGTAAAGCAGAACAGTCCCAGACCATAAAGAAATGCCGGTGTCATCTAATGACATCAGGTATTACTATAAGGCGTTTGAACAACAACGCCTGGCGTATCGACGGAAAGCGTCTGCCGCATGGTGCGCCTGATTGACTGTCCAGGATCCTTTTGTCCGGTCTCACGACATCTACTCCTGCTTCGACCGTCATTGCCATTGTCGGCGGTGGTACGGCGGGGCATATCTATCCTGCCATCGCCATCGCCGAGGCTTGTGCGAGCCGGGGATTGAAACCCATATTCATCGGCGCCCATGATGGGCTGGAGGCCAGTCTGGTGCCTCGGGAGGGCTGGGATCTGGAACGGCTCGTCTCGAAGCCATTTTTCGGTGTCGGGCTATTCGGAAAACTGGCCGCCTGGCGGACTCTGCTCAGTACCACGTTTAATTGTCTCCGTATACTCAGGCGCCACCGGGTCATGCTGGTGCTGGGCATGGGCGGGCATGTATCCGCCGGGGCAGTGCTGGCCGCAGCCTTGATGCGCATTCCCCGGGCTCTGCACGAGGCCAATGTGCTGCCGGGCCTGACCAACCGGCTGGTATCCCGGGTGGTGAACTGCTGCTTCGTGGGCTTCAAGGAGGTGCTGCTTACCTCGAAGTGCGCGGCTTTGGTGCATACCGGAACTCCGGTGCGGCGGCATATCCTTGTACTGGGAGCGACCCCCTGCATTGCGCGTTCGGGAGAAAGGCCCCTGAGGCTTCTGGTGCTGGGCGGATCCCTCGGCTCCGGATTTCTCAATGTGCATGTGCCGGATCTGGTGGGCGCCCTGCATGGCCGTGGTTTGGATTTGCAGGTGGTGCATCAGGCCGGAGCCGATATCGAGGCCATCAAGGCCCGTTACGCCCGTTACGAGGGTGTGTCCGTCCGGGTCGAGGATTATATCGAGGACATGGCTGCTGCCTACGGCGCGGCGGATTTTGCTATCAGCTGCGCCGGTGCCAGCACCCTGGCTGAACTGGCAA